>Ga0209937_1000001_pt1 | contig 288305 bp, 320 predicted proteins | sample SalPon1_B_H2O_MG_FD_185699 | JGI IMG/M metagenome (GOLD analysis project Ga0209937, IMG submission 185699) | Salt pond water microbial communities from South San Francisco under conditions of wetland restoration - Salt Pond MetaG R1_B_H2O_MG... | ecosystem: Environmental > Aquatic > Non-marine... | reverse complement strand
CCCACGGTGACGTACTCACCGAGGCCGTACATGTCGTACAGCTCCTTCGTCTCGGGGGTGGTGATGTGCGGTTCCTCCGTGCGGGGGTTGGTGAAGACGAACTCCTCGTCGGCGAACAGCGCCTCCATGAAGTCGTCGGTGACCCCGACGGAGATGTTGAAGTTCGACAGGTGGCCCTCGACCGCGTTGCGGAGGTGCTTGGGCACCCGACCATCCTCATCGATCAGCTCGCGTGCCTCCTCCAGCGCGGCTGCGAAGGTGGTGTGAGTGTAGTCATCGGGGTCGTTCAGGCGCAGCGAGTGTGCCAGGGAGACGTCCTTGTTCTTCGCGTGGATGAACTGGATCACATCTGGATGGCTCACCTGCATGACCGCCATCTGTGCGCCCCGGCGGGCACCACCCTGCGCGATCGTCTCACACATCTGGTCGAACGTCCGCATGAACGTGATCGGACCAGAGGCGATGCCGCCGGTGGATCCCACCGCATCACCGTAGGGGCGCAGCCGCCAGAACGCATACCCCATGCCACCCCCGCTTTGGAACACCTCTGCGGCCTCCTTGGCGGTCTGGTGGATGTCCGTGATGTCATCATCAGGCGAGTCGACGAAGCAGGCCGACAGCTGCTGCAGCTCATCGCCTGCGTTCATGAGTGTCGGTGAGTTGGGCACGAACGACAGCATCTCCATGAGCTCCTGGAACTCCGCGCGCCGAGTTTCGACCACATCACGGACCGACTCGGGCAGCTCGGGGACGATCGTGTCGTAGGCGAACTTGTTGACATTCGCCTCCGTGAGGACGGTCTCGCGGTCATCGTCCGCGGTCACGCCCGCACCGAAGACCGCCGCGGCGATCTCATCGCGGCGCGGATGGTTCGGCTTGATCTGCTCGGGGCGGACGGTGATCTCGATGTCCGCTGCATCCGCAGCATACACCGCATCTGCGAGCGCGACGTTCTTCGCGACACGGGCGAACAGCTCCTGCTGTGTCTCCGTCAGGTTCCCGTCCGCATCCTTCCGCAGGTAGCGGGCGGGCAGGATGTTGTTGTATGCGTTGGAGGTGAGCCGATCCTCGAGCGTCTCGCCATCGGTGCGCTTGACCGGCAGGGTCAGTCCATCGACGTCGGTCTCGGTGCTCATCGGCGCGGCCTCCAGAGGTGCGTTGTGTGTGTCATTGTTGTGTGTCTGCGGGACGGGCGTGCAGGCCCCCGGGTGTGATGGTTGAGTGTCGACACAGCCGCGAGGACCCTTCGCACGAGCCGTCTTGTTTGCGCAACACCTGCTTGTGCATCCCGGGTTAAGAAGGTGCCCAGACCGGAGTGAAAGTGAAGGCCTCGACGGTCGGCCGGACCACCATCGCGCAGGCGCGGCTGGGCGGGGGTTCATTGCCGCCGGGACCGGAGGGTGGGCATGTCGGATGAGCAGATGCAGCTGCCGGAGACGGAGGATGAATGGCGCGAGCGACTCGCCCCCCAGCAGTACCACATCCTGCGTGAGCAGGGGACGGAACGACCCTTCAGCGGGGAGCTGTTGACGGTGGATGAGGATGGCACCTTCCGGTGTGCAGGCTGTGCGGCACCACTGTTCAGTGCGGGGACAAAGTTCAGTTCGAACAGCGGATGGCCATCGTTCACCGATGCGATCGATGGTGCCGTCGAGCTGCGCGCGGATGACAGCCATGGGATGCGGCGCACCGAGGTGATGTGTGCCCGGTGTGGTGGACACCTCGGCCATGTCTTCGACGATGGGCCAGCCCCCACAGGCAAGCGCTACTGCATCAACTCCGCGGCGATGCAGTTCGACCCAGCGTGATCACTCCTCGACGAGGTTGACCGTCAGCACCGGTACCGCCGCACGCACCACCACCTCGTGTGAGACCGACCCCAGCATGTTCTGGGTGTATGCAGCCTGTCGCGTCCCCATGACGATCAGGGAGGACCCACACGCGTCCGCACATCCGAGGATCTCCTCGGCAGGAGAGCCTTGCCGCATGGCCGTCGTGACCGCCGTCGCATCACCATCGAGGGATGCGGCGGCCGCGGCGAGTGCCGCTTCTCCCTCAGCGGTGAGCTCATCGATCACCTCGGCGCGCATGTTCGCCTCCAGTGTGAGGAAGGCGCGATCGTCGACCACGTACACAAGATCGATCGCCGCGTCGTGTGTGGCTGCCAACCCCGCTGCGAGCGTGTAGACACGATCCATCGCCGGCTGTCCATCGGTGGGGATCAGAATCCGGTCGAACATCATCGGTGCATCCTCCAGGACAGCGTAAGGCTCTTTCAGGTCCGTGCGACCGGAGCCTGCGCCGCCACGGGCCAGAAACCTGAATGCCCCTGCGGTCGTATCTCAGTCATGCGTCTCACTGACCTACCGACGACCTGGATGGACCAGCTCCAACGGCGCCTCGAAGGACCGCGGCAGGAGCTGCTTGTACGGTTGCGCGCCGTCCAGGAGGATCTGCCCGAACGGGAGGCGCTGCTGACCTTCGCGGTGGAGACCCGCGATGAGCTTGAGGAGCTGTTCGGCGACCTGAGCGATGAGTCCGCCCGGACACTCTCCGAGGTCCTCGCGAGGGTCCAAGCGCAGCTGCGGGAGGCCGATGTGGATCTCACCGTGGGACCGGCCCGACTCGAGGTCACCGGCGACGATGGGGGGATCGCACATGTGCATGCTGCCCTGGAGGATGCAGTCGAGTCGACACCGGCGAACCTGGAGTACACGCGTGGTGAGGGGATCGCGATCACCGTGGGACAACAGCAGGAGGAGTGAGCCGCACGGAAAGGATGGCCTCGGTACTCATAGGGCTCAGCATCGTCTCGTGACTGAGTCCGGTGATGTCGTCATCGGCCGGGGGGTGTTCACACCAGCTTCGCGAAGGCCAGCTTGCCGCTCGTGCGCTCGATCTGGATCTGCACCGTCTCCCCCTCGGATGCGCCGGGGACGAAGATGGTGAACCCGCCCATAGAGGCGACCCCGTCACCCTTGCGACCGGTGCCGGTGATCGTCACCTCGTAGGATCGGCCCGCCTCCACCTGTGGGCCCGCGGCCTGAGTCGTCTGTGCGCTGGTCTTCGACACCGGACGGAACGCACCACAGGCCTCACAGCGGAGCATGTCCACCCCATCCTCGTTCACCAGCCGCGTATCCGGCAGCCCGCACTCAGAGCAGACGACGTACTCTGCGACGTACTGGTCGATCGCATCCTCGAAGTCAGCCACGGTGAACGATCCGTTGTAACGTGCGTGAGACTCCTCCAGCTGGCCGTTGGTGCCCAGCTCTCGCTGGATGTTGCGATGCAGATGGTCGACCGGCCGTCCCACCGCATCTGCGATCTGGGCGATGTTCGTCAGGCGGGTGAACGCACCGTCAGTCTCCCCTTCAGGCGCGGGGATCTGCAGCCGTGATTCCGCCTCGTTCCGCTCTGGCACCGCCTCAAGTGCGCGGTCCAGTGTCTCGGTGTAGTCCATGGCCGAAAGGGGCGAGCCGGGGGTTTAGCCGTTGTGCGTCAGCCGGCTGCGGGCAGCGGCGATGACCAGTGGCAGCGTGATCGTCGCATCACCCAGCACCGTCACGTTGCGCGCATCAGGCTCGAGCTTACCCCACGAGCGTGCCTCATCGAGTGACGCACCCGAGAGCCCGCCGGTGTGCTCGGGGTCCATCGTGAGCTGCACGCCCAGGTCATACGCACCAGGGATGGTGAGCATCGTCTGCAGGGTGTAGTTCTTGGGCACCCCGCCACCGACGACGAACGCACCCGCACGGTCAGCGGCGAATGCACGGTCCGACAGCGCGGTCATGTCCGCGAGTGCATCGAGGGTGAAGTCGCTGATCTGGCTGTACATCCACGCCTGGATCCCCAGCACCGAATCCTGGATGGCCGGGCAGTACACCGGCACGTCATGTGTCGCCGCAGCGGCGGCGATTCCGGCCGAGCGCGCATCCGGGGCGACCGCAGCGTTCGCTCGCCCCAGCTGGGCGGTCACCGCTGCGATGTCCGTCGGACCATCGAACTGCGGGAAGACCTCGGCGCGGAGGTGCCGTTCGAAGGCTGCAAAGTGCTCCTGGGGGAGGTAGACGTTGTAGATCCGGTCGACCCCCTCAGCACGGAGCTGCTCATCATGTGCACGCCGACCGACCGTCTCCGGGTGTCCCTCGCCGGTGGGGTGTGCCGCAGAGGGGTCGGGCCGCCCGTGGTGATGCGCCCCGCCGATCGCCTCGATCGTATCGTGTGTCAGCGTGGCCCCGGTCGTGACGAGGATGTCGATGAGGCCATCGGCGATCAGGTCTGCGATGATCGTGCGCATGCCCGTGGGGACCATCGCACCAGCGAGGCCCATCACGGTGGTGACCGATGGGTCGTCGAACATCTCGACGAGGATGTCCACCGCCTCCGCGACGTACACCGCCCCACCACCGGCTGCCGCGTACGCCTCGACCAGCTCCGCCACGTGCATCTCCCCGGTGACACGGGGCTGCCCGAGGGGGGCATCGGCGAACTCGCGGGCGGTATCCTCATCCATGGCGCAGGCTCGACGGGCGGCGGCTAAAGCCGCGGCGGTTCGCTCAGATCTCCACGGGATGCGACAGCCAGACCGGCTCGACCCCCCACTCCGCAAGCGGCTCCGCGAGCGCCTGGACGCCGAATGTCTCCGTCGCGTAGTGGCCCGTGAAGATCGCTGTCATCCCCAGCTCGCGGGCGAGGTGGTGCAGGCGATGCCGCGGCTCGCCACTGATCAGCGCATCATAGCCCGCCGCAGCCGCCTCCTCGAGCCACTGACCACCGGCACCAGTGACGATGGCGACCCGCCGCAGCGGCTCATCACCGAACCGCAGGACCGTCTGTGAGTCGACCGCACCCTCCAGCGCCGAGAGGGTCGCAGACACCACCTCGGTCGGACGGGCGGTCGGCAACCGCCCACCGCGGCCGATGGTCACCCCACCGAGGGTGCCGAATGGTTCCACGTCAGTGAGCCCCAACATGCGCGCCAGCCCCGCAGCGTTGCCCAGTGTGGGATGTCCATCCAGTGGCAGGTGCACCGCATACAGGCTCATCTCCGCGGCGATGAGCTTCCGCACACGCGAGAGGGTGACCCCCTCGAGTGTGGTGTCGTCACCCCAGAAGAGGCCGTGATGGACGATGAGGGCATCCGCATCAGCCTCCGCAGCAGCAGCGATCGTCGCGTCGGCCGCATCGACCGCGAGTGCGACGCGGTGTATCGGGTCATCTGGCCGACCAACCTGGATGCCGTTGTGCGCCGCATCGACATCCGCGTACGAGTCGACATCCAGCAGTCCATCCAACCGTGTGGCGAGCGGACCGAGCCGCATCAGGCACCCCCTGCAGCATGTGCATGCAGGAACGTCCGGACGAGCCGTGCGGCCAGCGTCGCGGTCTGCCCGGCATCGGCATCGGTCACCTCGACGACATCCATGCCCACACATGCCGGTGCGACGGTCCGGATGAGCGCTCGGACCTCCTCGGGTCGCAACCCGAACGGCTCCGGTGTACCCGTCGCAGGCGCGAAGCCGGGATCGACCACGTCGATGTCCACCGAGAGGTACCAGCGGTCGATCTCGCTCGCGCGCATCGCAGCGGCCACCTCATCCGGCTCCTCGATGACCTGCCAGGGCGAGTCTTGGGCGCGATCCCACTCGTCGGCTGCCCCGGTGCGCGCACCCACGATGAGGACCCGGTCGACGCCGGGTGCCTCGCCCACGTGCCGCAGCACGGTGGCATGGCTGTCCGCATCGCCGGCGAGTTCCTCACGGAGGTCCAGATGCGCATCGGCGACGACCACGCCAGCTGCGGCCGACCCGGTGACGCCCGCACGGGTGACGGTGTGCTCGCCCCCGAGGACCACCGGCACCGCCCCCGCTGTGGCCACATCGTCCACGCGACCCGCGAGCCAGCGGAGGTACTCCTCGAGCGGACTGAAGGGCTCGACATCACCGATGTCGGCGAGTCCCAATGCACTCAGAGACGTCTCGGTGTGCTGATCGTAGTCGTCGAAATGGCCCGCATGTGCGCGGATCGCAGCCGGGCCGAATCGTGTCCCCGCCCGGAAGCTCGCCGACCGGTCCAGGGGTGCGCCGATGATGGTGTACGCCGCCGCATCCGCAGGCGTCGCGGCCCCGGGGAACCGCACAGTCAGACGATCTTCCGCTGCCCCTCGTATGCGAGATACTCGATCTCGGATTCGGGCGACAGCGATTCGTCATCGGGGATCCGCATCGTGAACGTCTCGAAGGTGTCGAGGTCCATGATCTGCGCGTCATCCCCGGTGACCGAGATGACCTGTCCCTGCTTGCGGTCGATGATCGGTACCCACACCTTCGCATCGACCGGCTGTGACAGCGAGCGCTTCTTCCCGTCGAACACACCCCGACCCTCGACTCGAGCCTTGGCGCTCCCGTGCTTGCCCGGCTTCGCAGTGCTGTAGTGGTTGATCTTACACGGCGAATCGTCCATCATGACGTAGCTCCCCTCCCCGAGCTCACGGACCTGCTTCTGCTCTTTGACCATGGGTCTGGTTCACTCGAAGCTTGTAAAACCGTTTGGAAGTCTGCCGTATCAGTCGTCTTCGCGCTGCTCTCGGAGGCTCTGACGCGTGAATTGCGGGCGGGCCCGCAGTCCGCGGGGCTGCCGCAGCGAGCGGTACAGCAGCAGGATGACAGGCAGGGTCACCGCGGCCGCGACCGCCGCTGGCACAACACTCGTGGGTTCGAATGCGTACAGGATCGCCGTCGACAACGCACCGACGGCCACGAGCAGCCCGAAGACGATCTGCTGTCCCAACCGCTCGAACAGCGCCGCATCGTCATCGATCTGGACGGTCAGCGGCAGCTGATTCCGCTCGATGCCGCGGAGGACCCGATCGAGCCGAGTGGGGACGGTGAAGGCCGCGCGTGCGGTCGCCGTGAGCTGGTCGGTCGCCTCGCCCAACAGCTGCTGGACGGTCTCCTCGTAGTAGCCCTCCCGGCGGAGGTAGTCCGTCGCCACCGTGATGAAGTCGAAGTCCTCATCCAGCGAGATGCACACCCCCTCGACGACGGTCGCCACGCGGAGGATGAGTGCGAGTTCCCGCGGCAATCGCAGGGGGAATTCGTAGATGGTCGACTCCACCTGATTGATGATCTCGTTCACACGGTACTGCTCGATCTCCTCGCCACGGGCATCGGCGATGGCCAGCTCCATGACATCCCCCATGACCTGCCGGTCCGCACTCGGCGAGAGCGTACCCATCGCCACCAGCGTGTCGAGGATCTGCTCGATATCCTGGTTGGCGACCGCGACGTAGAACTCCACGATCTGCTGCTGGATCGTCGAGGCGACCGTCCCGGACATGCCGAAATCGTAGAAGATCAGCGCACCATCATCGGCGACCGCGAGGTTGCCCGGATGCGGGTCGGCGTGGAACACGCCATCGGCGATGATCATCTGCAGGTAGCTCTCCTGGAGCCTGGCCGCGAGGTCGGACCGGTCGATGCCCTTGGCATCCAGCTGCTCGAAGTCGGTGATCTTCGTGCCGGGGAGATACTCCATGGTGAAGACCATCCCACCCGAGCGCTCCGGCACCGGCGCTGGCACACGCACCATCGGGTCATCGCCGAAGTTCCCACGGATCTCCGTGAGGATCTCGCGCTCACGCGAGTAGTCCATCTCCCGACGGATGGTCTGTGCGAACTCATCGGCGAGGTTCTCAAGCGAGAACGCGCGCCCCTGCCCGAGGAACCGGCGGATGACCGGGATCGACCAGCGGAGCACCCGCAGGTCTGCGTTGACGAGCGATTCGATCCCGGGCCGTCGCACCTTCACCGCGACCGCCTCCCCGTCGACCTCCGCGGTGTACACCTGCCCGAGGCTGGCACCGCTGATCGGGGTGGTGTCGAAGGCGTCGAACGCCGCATCGACCGGACCCAACTCCGCCTCGATCACCGCCTTCGACTCCGGCCACGGTGCCGGTGGGACCTCATCCTGCAGACTGCTGAGCACCTCGAGATACGCCGGTGGCAGGATGTCAGGGCGGCTCGACAGCAGCTGGCCCAGCTTGATGAACGTCGGGCCCAGCGTCAGCAGTGTCGACAGCAGTCGCTCCGCACGACGGGTCTGCATCTCCCGGGTGACAGCACGGGTGCCGCCCACCAGCAGGAACCGTCGGCGGTCCCGCCAGTAGGCCAACAGCAGGGGCGCGAACTGCGTGAACACCACGATGAATCGCCAGTAGGCACGCAGGTTCACCACAGTGGACGCCCCATGACCGCTACTGCGCCTCGACAGGCTCGATGGCGATTTTCGCGCCGTTTCCCCCGTCGGTGCGAGGCAGCGTCACCGTGAGCACACCTCGCTCGATCGTCGCTTCCGCATCGGTCGCGGCGACCCCGGGAGGCAGTGGCAGCTGTGCATCGATGAACAGGTTGCGCTCCTCGCGCAGGTACTGGAATGATCCAGGCACATCCTTGCTGCGGTGTGCTGCGATCTGCAGTCGACCGTCCTCGGCGGTCAGCTCGAGTGTCTCGGCTGTCACCCCAGGCAGGTCGATCACGATGCGATACGCATCATCTGCCTCGAGGATGTCCGCGAAGACGGACGGGGGGAGCTGCCGGAGCGCCGACTGGATCGCGTCCATGCGTCAGGAAGGGTGCGGACTCGCAAAAACCCGCTGTTGCTCGACGGTGGATGCTTTTGCGACCGCGCACACTACGGATGCACATGCACTCGCACGCAGGGGGCGATCGACACCACGATGGCTTCCAGCAGGTGACCTCCGTCGAAGCGGCGCGAGCACGGCTTCTGGCCGTGCTCGATGCCGTCGATGGCATCGAGCAGGTGCCGCTGGAGGCGGCTGATGGGCGCGTGACGGCGACAGCGCTCACCGCGTCGGTGGATGTGCCAGCATATGACCGTGCAGCGATGGACGGGTGGGCGGTGCAGGCGGAGGATACCTACGGGGCCAGCCCACGCCGACCCGAGCTGTTGGATGTCCTCGAGGCCGAGGCAGCGACCGCACCCGAGACCGCGGTCCACTCAGGGGGTGCTGTCCGCGTGCACACCGGGAGTCAGCTGCCCACCGGGGCGGATGCGATCGTCATGCTCGAACAGGCCGACCATGTGGAGGGACAGCTCGAGGTCACCAGCACCGTCAGCCCGGGGACCAACGTGGCACCCATCGGCGAGGACATCAGCGCGGACCAGCAGCTGTACACCGCAGGACACCGGCTGCGCCCATCAGACCTCGGGCTGCTGCGCTCGGTTGGACGTGCTGAGGTGCCCGTCCGCGCACAGCCGCGGGTGTCGGTGATACCCACCGGCGAGGAGGTGGTCCATGCAGACCCTGGGCCGGGTGAGGTCATCGAGACGAACGGGCTCACGGTCTCACGGTTGGTGTCGCGGTGGGGTGCACATCCATCCTACCGAGAGGTGGTGAACGATGACCCGGATGCGCTTGCGGGGGCGCTGCGAGCGGATCTCGATCATGACCTCATCGTGACCACGGGTGGGTCATCGGTGGGCTCGCGCGACCTGCTCCCAGAGGTCGTCGAGGGGCTGGGGACCGTGACCGTGCATGGGGTGGCGCTCAAGCCGGGGCACCCGGTCGCGATCGGGGTCGTCGACGACACCCCGATCGTGATGCTACCGGGGTACCCCGTCGCGGCGATCATCAATGCCATGCAGTTCGTCCGACCCGCGATCGCTGCGCTGCTGGGTGTCGCACCCCAGGCGGTACCGACCCGCACGGGGCGGCTCCACCGCAAGATCGTCTCCGAGCCTGGTGTGCGTAGCTTCGTCCGTGTGCGAGTCGAGCGGACGGACGAGGGCCACCTGAAAGTCGATCCGGTGATGGTCGGGGGGTCGGGCGTGCTCTCATCTGTGGCGCTCGCGGACGGGTGGGTCGTCGTCGAGGAGGCCGCAGAGGGTATCGAGGCGGAGGAGGAGGTCACCGTCGAGTTCTGGGAGGGGCTGCCGTGAGCGAGCGCCGGCAGTTCCGGGACCTGATCGACGCGGCCGAGGCACAGCGACTGATCGATGCGCTGCCGATCGAGCCCGCCCGTGCACATCCAGTCCCGCTGGAGAACGCCGTCGGCCGGGTGCTCGCCGCTGCACAGACCGCGCCGATCGATGTCCCGGGGTTCGACCGGGCGGCGATGGATGGGTACGCCGTCCGCGCAGCGGACACGTTCGCGGCATCGGAGACCGACCCCGTGTCGCTGCGCCTGAGCGGGGCGATCCATGCGGGCGAACCGGCGACGCAGACCGTCAGTGCGGGCTCGTGTGTCGAGATCTCCACGGGGGCGGTCATGCCCGCTGGGGGCGATGCGGTGGTGATCGTCGAGCGGACCGAGCGGTCCGATGACGAGGTGGCGGTCTACCGGCCTGTCGCACCGGGGCAGAACATGATGGCCGCTGGGGCGGATATCGCCGCGGGGACACCCGCACTCCGCGCCGGTACCATCATCGCCCCGCGGGTGGTGGGGCTGCTCGCTGCGATGGGGGTCGATGAGGTCCTCGTGCGCGATCGGCCGCAGGTGGGCATCATCTCGACCGGCGATGAGCTGGTCCGGCCTGGTGAGACGCTGACGCCCACGGCCGGGCAGATCTATGACGTCAACAGCTACACCGTCGCCGCGGCCGTCGAGGAGGCGGGCGGTGTGCCGGTGCTGTACCCACATGCGGGAGATACCTACACGGAGATGGAGGCGCAGCTCCGTGAGGCGGCCGCAGCGTGCGACCTGGTCGTCTCCTCGGGGTCGACGTCCGCATCTGCGGTGGATGTCATCTACCGGGTGATCGAGGATGCGGGGGAGCTGCTCGCACATGGTGTGGCGGTCAAACCGGGCAAGCCCATGCTGATCGGGCGGTTCTCCGACAGTGCCTACATCGGCCTGCCGGGGTACCCCGTGTCGGCGCTGACGATCTTCCGTCGGTTCGTCGCCCCACGGCTGCGCGCAGCAGCAGGCCGCCCCCCGGCGTCAGCACCGACGATCACCGGGCGGATGCTCGAGGAGGGGCGCTTCGGCGAGGGGCGGCTGCGGCTGATGCCCGTGGGGGTCATCGCTGACGAGAGTGGCGACCCACTCGTGTACCCAGTCGACAAGGGCAGTGGGGCGACGACGTCGCTCGTCGAGGCCGACGGGGTCGTCTCGGTCCCGGCGACGACCGCGTACGTGGCAGCCGACGAAACCGTCGAGGTGGAGCTGTTCGACACCGACTGGGTGATGCCGAGGCTGCTGCTCGCCGGGGAGCCCGACCCGGTGGTGACCGACCTGCTCGCACAGCTGACGGCGCCACGCTTCCTCGCCGTCGGATCCGACGAGGGACGGCGGCGACTGCGGCGGGGCATCGTCGATGCTGCGGTCGTCACGGGAGAGGGGAGTGCTGTGGGCGAACCGGGAGGCCGACTGACCCGGCGGTGGGGCGCGTACTTTAGCGCGGACACCGAGCAGTCGGTCGAGGAGGCACTGGCGGACCCCGACTTGAGGGTGGTGTCAGTCGATGACCGATATGGGCTGCATGCGACGATACGTGAATGGGTGGATGATGCGGACCGCTGGCAGCGGGTACGCACAATGCCCGGCCTCTACAGCCCGGTCGAGGCGGTCCGGCGTGGTGACGCCGAACTCGCGCTGACCACCGCGATGGACACGCACGATGCGGTGTCGTTCACCCCGTTGGGCACAGCGGAGCTGCAGATCCGCATCAACCCATCCCGTGCGGGCAAGCAGGGTGTCACTCGGCTGCGGGCCGCCGCTGCGGGGTCGCTCACAGACACTGTGTGAGGTCGCGCAACCGGTGGTCACCGAGCACACAGTGACCGCGTCGTTCGTGCCCGTGTCGGTCGATATGGATGAACCGCAGGCCGGCCGACCACGCCGCACCGAGGTCCGCATCCCCATCCCCGACCAGCACCCCCGCACCCTCGGGGGACACACCCAGTGCCTCGATCGCATGATGCACCGGGTCGGGCTCGGGCTTCCAGCCCAGCGCATCCGAACAGCTCACGAAGGCGTCGAACATCCCCTCCAGCCCCAGCGCAGATCGCACCGCTGCGGCCAGCTGTGGCGGGGAGTGGGTGACGACACCGATGGGCACCGACTCGCGCTGCAGTCGCGCGATGAGCTGCTCAGCATCGTCATGGAGGTACGTCGCCGCCGCTCGTTCGGTGGGGTCCTCGATGCGGTCCAATGCCGCCCAGAACGCGGGTGGGTCGATGCCCCACCCCGCGAGCAACCCCGTCCGCGGTCCCCCGATCCCATGCCAGAATTCGTAGGACTCCGCGGGGGACAACGGCTGTCCGACCGCCGCGGACACCTCCTCGAGGAGCGACTCCACGTACCACCACTCGGTGTCGACGACGGTTCCATCGAAATCGAACAGCCAGAAGTCGAACCGGTCGGCGAGCGAGGCCGCCGGATCAGTCCTCGACGACACCCTCGGGCGGACCACCGGTCGATGCTCGGTCGTCCTCGCTCGTCTCCGCATCGACCGCAGCCCGACTGAAGTTGGGGTCGAAGAGCGTCATGGCCGTCTGGATCGTATCCCAGTCATCCTCGACTGCTGCATCCCGCAGGCTGCGCGTCGGTGCGGCCAACAGCTGGCCGATGATCGCATCGGCCATCGACTCGACGACCTCCCGCGTCTCCCCATCCTCGGCCGCAGCGTCCAACTGATTGAGTGCCGTCGCGACCTCGCGGTCGCGGACGGCTGCTGCGGCCTCGTACATGGTGCTGATCGCCGCATCCGCCCGCCGGCGCTTGTACAGATACAGCAGATGCTCGAGCTCCTCGTCGATGATGGCCTCTGCCTCCCGAGCGGCCGCAGCCCGACTCGATGTCGTCGATGCGGTGACCCTATCGAGGTCATCCATGTCATACACCCGCGTCCCCGGGAGGTCCGCGAGCGCAGGGTCGACCACGCGTGGTTGACTCGAGTCGACGAACACCGCCGGTGGGTCCGTGACATCCGCAGGGGTGATGAGGTATCCATCTGCACCCGTGGCGCTGAAGACGACATCGGCAGCAGCGATGCCCGCCCTCAGATCGGACAGCTCGCGGGTGGCTGTCGGTGCATCGACGCGCGCTGCGAGATGCTCCGCATGCGCGATGGTCCGATTGACGATCTCGATCGAGCCGACGCCATGTGTGGCGAGTGCCGCGACGATCAGCCCGGCCATCTCACCGGCACCGATGACGGTGGCGTGAGCACCATCCAGCGGCCGTTCACGGGCTGCGAGCCGCACCGCTGCAGACCCCATCGAGATGACCCCCTCGTTGATCGCCGTGTTCGCACGCACACGCTCGCCGACGTGCACCGCCTTCATGAGACCCGGTTCGAGGAGGGAGCCTAGGTCCCCCCGATCGCGAGCATCCTCGACCGCCCGCTTGAGCTGTCCCTGGATCTGGTCTTCGCCGATGACCACCGACTCCAAGCCAGCCGCCACGCGCAGCAGGTGCCGCAGACTCTCCTCATGTCCCAGCTGCACGGCAGCATCGGGGTCGATCGATTCCACGATGGATGACAGCACGGCCGCACCACTCGTCGGCGTCGGCGTGACCACGTATGCCTCGAAGCGGTTGCACGTCTCGAGGACGAACACCTCATCCACCGGTTCCGCTTCGGCGAGCCGCGCCGCCACCGCAGCGGGGTCCCCGCCGCTGACCTGTTCGATCGCCTCGATGGACGCGCTCCGGTGTGAGACGCTCAGCCCGCTAATCGTCGCGGGGGTCACGGCTCCTCCTCGAGTGTCGATGCGATCACCTGGTCTGCCTCTTTTCGGGCCTTGGGAACACCCGTATCTAAACCCTTCCAAACCTCCGGCGAGCGTAGCACCGCCCGCATCGCGGCGCGCCTGGCGGGGGTGTCGACCCCCCGACCACGCAGCTCATCATGCAGCTCCGCGAGCAGGCGTGCCATCGACCCCGCCTGTGCATGCTGGGTCTCGATCTGCTCACGCAGGTACCCCGCCAATGCGGGGCTCGCACCGCCGGTGGCGATGCTGACGGTCACCCCATCGAGCTCCGCCATCGCGGGGAGTTGGACCGACAGTGGGTCAGCGGGTCCGGTGGCTGTACGTGTCGTGGCGGTGGTGCGGTTGACCAGCACCCCCGCATCGGTCGCGACGGCCTCGAGCCGTTGGTTCAATGCATGGTCATCGGTGGCGATGACGACGATCGAGGGCGTGGTCCGGGTGATCCACCCCGGCAGGGACTCCGGCGTGACCGTGGTCCGGATGTAGCTCGCCGGCGCATCGGTCGACGCGAACAGCGGGCTGAGGATGATGGCATCGGTCTCCGCGGTGAGCCGTCGGACCTTCCGCATCGCGACCGGCCCACCGCCGATGATGAGCGCCGGACCCCCACGGAGGTCGTGTGCGAGATGGATGACCATCTCAGGCGGCAGCAGACTCGAGGCGGTCGGCGATCCTGATCCCCGTCTTCTTGAGGATCTGTGACGAGAACAGTGTGTCCCACCCCCGCGCATCGACGTCGAAGTGCTCGCGCATGACCGCCGCCACCTCATCGATCCGAGCAGCGCTCTCGTCCGCACTGCGGCCGTGGGTCATCGCGAAGAAGTTGTACGGCCACACCCCGGCGTGACGTGGCCGCTCGTAGCAGTGGGTGACGAACGGGAGCTCGGCGACGGCCGCACCGACCCGCTCGACGGCATCATCGGGGACGTCCCAGACGGTCATGCCGTTGTGGCTGTATCCCAGCCGGTAATGGTTGGGGATCACGCCGATCCGCCGCAGCATGCCTGCGGCCAGCAGCGCCCGCAGCCGCTCTCGTACCCACGCTGCATCCGTATCGAGTGCATCTGCGATCGCCGCATAGGGCCGACGGCCGAGGGGGAAACCATCCTGGATCTCCACCAGCAGCTTGCGGTCCGCCGCTGTGAGCGGGCCCGAGACGGGCGCAGGAGCGGGACCCCCGACATCCGAGAGGTCGATCTCAGCCTCCGCGAGCGGACCCGCAAGCGGGAACTTCGCCTCCACCCTGAACTCACGCTGCTTCGGGAGGTTGTACGGCGTCTGTCCGGTCTCCGCGGCGATCGCATCCAGCACCGGGCCCACCTCGTCAGGCTCGGCCACCGAGACCACGAACCACATGTTCAGATGCGGGTGTTCCCGCTCGTAGTTGTGCGCGACCGCGTCGTGGCTGTTGACGGCCGCTGTGATGCTGTCGAAGTGCTCGAGCGGCGCATGCATCGCGACCAGCGTCGCCGCACCACCGATCGCCTCCGCGTTGATCAGCGCCCCGAATCGGCTCAGCACCCCGTCCTGGGTGAGTTCGCGGATCGTCGCTGCCAGGGTATCCGCATCGATCTGCACCCCATGGTCCGTGAGCGCTGCGGCGGCGGTCCCATACGGGTCGGCCACGATGGGGAAGCCGCCCTGGAAGGCGTTGATCACCGCGATCTCATCGTCGGTGAGGGGTCTGTCAGAGCCTGCCTGCATTGGCCCATGTCGGGTCGCGAGGGCATTAAACGGCCCGAGTGCTACGGAACCGGCGTCACCGAGCTCACCGACGGCAGCGCCGCTGCAGCATCGATGATCGCCGCCTGTGTGGCATCGGCCTCGTAGTAGAACACGAGCGTGAAGCTGCCATCCCGGACGAGATGCTGACACTCCCAGACGAAGGCATCGTCGGTGAGTCCCCGCCCCTGGTACTGATTCGATGCGAACGTGGACGAGTCGTTGCCCGCATAGATGTACGCCTCACCCTTGCCGCTGTGTTCGGCGATGATATCGTTCAGCTCCACGGTCAACTCATGCACCTCCAGGTCCTCGCTGCGGTCGAACTGGGTGTCGATGATGATCCCGATCAGGTCGATCTCGCCCGGCTCGAGGAACGTGACCATCTCGTCGTACAGCGGGTCATCCGCGGTCGCTGGCATGTGGCGGATGCGGACCACGCGTGCATAGCCACTGTGTTCGATGATGACCAGAAGTATCAATCACCCCGGGTGAGAGCTACCACCAGATGATCGGGTGGCTTCGCAGGCGATTCGAGCGCGCGTACACCACCTATCTGCTGGATCAGGTCGAGACACCACCCGCACATGTGGCGATCATCCAGGATGGGAACCGACGGTTCGCGGGTGCTGCAGGTGAGGCCAGTGCATCGGGACACACCGCGGGGGCGGAGACCACAGAGGCGGTGCTGCGGTGGTGTGCTGACATCGGTGTGCGGGAGCTGACGCTGTATGCGTTCTCGACCGAGAACTTCCAGCGGTCGGCCACAGAACGGGAGGCCGTCCTCTCGTTGATCGAGCAGAAGCTTCGTGAGTTCGCGGATGCGCCTGAGGTCCATGACCGCGAGGTGACGATCCGGGTGATCGGCGACCGAAGCAGGCTGCCCGCATCACTCCGGGCTGCGGTCCGCTACGCCGAGCGACGGACCGCCGAGTACGACCGACTCCGGCTCAACATCGCCGTCGGCTATGGAGGCCGCAGCGAGCTCTTGGGGGCAGCTCAGACGGCAGCTGCGGCGGTCGCTGCCGGGGAGATCAGCCCTGCTGCGATCACCGTCGAGTACATCGATGAGCTGCTGTCGGCCCGGCCAACGCGGGCGGTGGACCTCATCATCCGAACCGGTGGTGACGCCCGGACATCGAACTTCCTGCCGTGGCACGCGAACGGCAACGAGGCGGCGGTGTACTTCTGTGCGCCGTACTGGCCAGAGTTCTCACGCATCGACTTCCTCCGTGGTATCCGCACCTACATCAGCCGCGAGGAATCGTTCAGACGATCAGAGACCGAGCGGGCAGTCGCGTTGATCCGGACGGTGGCCGCCACAGAGCTCGGCCTCGCCCGACAGATCGCTGCCGGACTGCGTGCGCAGCTGTCACCTCAGGGGGCACGGCGGCTGGCACGGGAGCTGGCGGCGATCGACACTGCTGAGGCGGATCACGATCCGAAGCGGCGGTGACGGTTCTGGTAATCTAGGACCGCCCGGAGGTAGTCTCGCAATCGCAGGTCACGCCAGTTGACGTCGGTGAAGTGCAGCTCGGAGTACACAGACTGCCAGATCATGAAGTCGGACAGCCGCTCGGCGCCGGTCTTGATCAACAGGTCGGGCTCGTCGGTGAACACGAGGTTCGACTCGATGTCCGCGGCTGATATCGACGCGGGGTCGAGCTCACCAGCAGCGACCGCCTCGGCGATCTTGCGGACTGCCGTGGTGAACTCCCGTCGACCGCCGAGGCCGATGTTCACCTGGATGGGGCCGGATATCGATGCGCGATCGGTGGGGCCCCGCACGGTGATCGGATGCGGGGCCTCGAGCCGGTCGATCCCCCGACGCAGCGCGTCTATCACCGCCTCATCGAGCACGCTGATCATCACGATGACCTGTGTCGCATCGTATCTGAAGGCCCATTCGAGCAGCTCACGGAGGGTCGCATACGCCCCGGGCTCGAGCAGGTCCCGCTCGGTGAGGATGACCGCCACCCGCTGGGGTGCGCGGCCGGGGTGGCGCCGATGCCTGCGTGCCAACGCCCACTCGTAGAGGCCCATGTCCGGTCAGACACAGCGGGGGACTTCAAGCTGCGGCAAACAGGGGGGATTATGTCGTGTTCATGCCTGATTCGGTCGTGGACGCGCAGTTCATCCGGGCGCTTGTCTTCGCACTCGTCGGATCGCTGGTGCTGTTCGCACCACAGCTGGGGGCGGCGATCTTCGCGCCCTTCGCGGTGATTGCACTCCTGAGTGCGACGGGCTTCTTCCGTGGCCCGGTGTTCCGGTTGCTCGCGACACCCGACGAGTACGACTCGGGCCGACCCCGGTCACTGCTGGGGCTCAGCCTGGCGACCGCAGCACTCGCACTGGCGACGCTGGTGGTCGATCTCTCGGAGGCCGTGTTCGTCGCCACCGTGCTCGTCGTCACGACCGGACAGCTCGGTGCGGTGGTGAGCAGCCGACTGACCGATGACCCAATCCTGATCACCGCAGGCTACGTGGGGGCTGGGGGGATCGCGGCGGTCACCGGCCAGTTGGTCGTGCTCGGGGGACTGCAGCTGATCGACGAGCTGCTGCGCCCGGGGACAGCCGCTGCGACGGTGTTGGCGATCGGTGCGGCGGGCGCACTCACCGCCGCGTTGATGCGTGAGATGCTGTTCGAGGATGATGCGCCACTGATCATGCTCGCGACCGCGGCGGTGTTGTGGGTCTTCGCACAGCTGCTGGGGAGGTTGGACCCGGTGATCGTCGTGACGGCCGTCGTCGTCACCGTGATCTTGGGGTGGGTCTCGTACGTCCTCGGCACCGCATCCGTCGCAGGGATGATCGCCGGGGTGCTGCTCGGATATCTGGTGATCGTCCTCGGGGGGTTCAGCTGGTTCGCGGTGCTGATGGGCTTCTTCGGCGTCGGCGCGCTGTCGACGAAGTACCGGTACCGCCAGAAGCAGCTTCGGGGGGTCGCAGAGGCGAATGCGGGTGCCCGCGGGACAGGGAATGTCCTCGGCAATGCAGCGGTCGCGATGGCGGCGGTGGCGGTGGCCGCAGCCAGTACGACAGACTCTGTGGTGTTTCTCTGGAGCCAGCTCGCATTCGCGGGGGCGATCGCGACTGCACTCGCGGACACCCTCTCATCAGAGGTCGGCGGGCTCTACGACACCCCACGACTCATCACGACGTTCCAGCCGGTTCCCCCCGGGACCGATGGGGCGGTGACCACCCAGGGGGAGGTCGCAGGACTGGCAGGCGCGGTCATGATCGCGGGCGTGGCGACGCTGGGCTTCGGGCTGTCCGTCACCGCGTTTGTGCTCATCACCATCGGCGCTGTCGTGGGGATGCACATCGACAGCCTCCTCGGGGCGACGGTGGAGGACCTGTACATCGGCAACGAGATGGTCAATCTGCTGGCGACACTCGTCGGAGCGCTGGTGACGGTCGCGCTGGCCGCGGTCGTGCTATGAGTGGTCCTGCTGTGCCCGCTCGTGCAGGGTGAGTGAGATCTCCGCGGGCTGGTTGACGATCGACCCACGCGCGGTGGCAGTGACCGATGTGAGCCCGCTCGCATGGGCACGGTCGAGGATGCGCTGGTCGACGCTCCCGCCGATCACAAGGCTCCCACCCGGCACCGCCATGCCATCGAGCAGCCCAGCGACTGCCTCAACGGGTGCAGAGTCGATCACCGCACCCTCTGCATCGCACAGCTGTGCGACCCCCTCGTCGACCGTGTTCGACTCCTCAGGCGCCTGGTGGGGCACCTCGGAATCGCCGGCCGCGGCGACGGTGCCAACCGCAGGCCCCGTTCTGTCTGCATCGGCCATCTCCACCGGGAGCTTGTGCCGCAGGGCATCATGGACCTCCTTGCGGCTGAGGTCCTCGACGGAGCGACCCTCCGGCGCCCGGGCGATGTAGTCAGCGGCGCCACGCTGGGCAAGTTCGCGATGGAGCAGCTCCCCACCCCGGTCCCCATCGAACAGTACCGTCGTCGTGCGGCTGCGGGTGAGCTCGATGAGCTCCTCAGGGATGTCCGTGCCTTCGACCGCCACCGCATTCTTGACGCCAGACCGCAGCAGCTGCAGGACATCAGCGCGCCCTTCGACGAGGATAACCGCCTCAGAGTCCGCGACCTTCGGGCCCGCCGGATACCCCGCGTACTCGGTGATCTGCTCGATCCGCACCGCCTCCTCGACCTCATGCAGGATCTCATCAGCGTCCAGCAGCCCATCGCCGAAGCCCTCATGCAACAGCTCGGTCGCACGGTCGACGATCCACGAGCGCTTCGCCTCGCGGACATCCTCGATCCGCTCGACGGTGATCTGTGCGCTGCATGGGCCGATCTGGTCGATCGTCTCGAGGGTGGCTGCGATGATCGCCGTGCGCACAGAATCGAGCGAGGCAGGGAGTGTGAAGGTCCCGGTCGATTGGCCCTCAGCGGTCTGTATATCCACAGCGATACGGCCCAATCGTGAGGCATCCTGGAGGCTCCGGAAGTCCAGGCGCTCGCCGAGGAGACCCTCAGTCTGCCCGTAGATGGCCCCCACGACGTCCGACTGCTCGATCACCCCGTCCGTCGCGAACCGAGCATGGATCAGATACTTCGAGACTTCGTGCATGTTGGTGAGAACTCGGGGACTGATGTGCTTGAATGCATGGCAGCCGCACCCTGTGACATCTGAAGGAATAATGTCTTCAAGGATACAGTATGAAGAGTAAGATACATACATTGGGGGTGATGAGCAGAATTACTCAATCATGCAATGGGAGGCGCTACAGCGCGTGCGATGGGTGCTGATCGGGGTCGTCCTCGTCGGGGCGTCGATCCCCTGGTGGCTGTGGCAGGATCCGCTTCGATGGGGGCCTCTGCCGGTGTACGTGTGGTACCACATCGGTTGGATGGTCGTCGTGACGGTCGTCTTCATCCACTTTGCACGGCGGTGGTGGGAGCCGCTGGGGACCGTCGATGGCACACGGGGCGATGCTGACTGAGCTGGCGATCGTCACCGGTTACCTCCTGATCACGCTGGTGATCGGGGTCGCAGCATTCCGGGTGACCGACCGAGGGGCGGTATCGTACTACCTCGCCGACCGGTCGCTGGGGACGCTGGTACTGGTGTTCACCACCTTTGCGACGCTGCTGTCGGCGTTCACCTTCTTCGGTGGTCCGAATCTCACCTTCGCGGCAGGGCCAGAGTGGATCTTGGTGATGGGAGTGATGGATGGGGTGCTCTTCGCGATCCTCTGGTACATCATGGGCTACCGACAGTGGCAGTTCGGCCAACAGGAGGGGTATGTGACGATCGGTGAGCTGCTCGGTGACCAGCTGGGGTCAGTCGGGCTCCGGCGACTCATCGCGGCCGTGTCGATCGTGTGGTTGTTCCCCTACGTGATGCTGCAGCAGATGGGTGCCGGGGAGGCGATCGTGGGGCTGACCGGTGGCGGTGTGCCGTACTGGGTGGGGGCGTTCGGCATCACCATCTTCATGATCGGCTATGTGGCCGTTGCCGGGATGCGGGGGGTGGCGTGGACGGACACGCTGCAGGGCATCGTGATGCTCGGTGTCATCTGGATCGCCGTCGGTGTGGTCGTCCAGGCTGCAGGGGGCATCGGCGCACTGGGCACGACCATGGCGGTGGAGACGCCGGAGTTCCTCGCGCTCGGTGGCGGGGTGTACACCCCACAGTGGATGATCGGCACCGCGGTGACGATCGCATTCGGCGTGACGATGTTCCCCCAGATCAATCAGCGATTCTTCGTCGCACGGGATGTCCAGACCCTCAAACGGTCGTTCATGATCTGGCCGGTGATGGTGGTACTGCTGTTCGTCCCGGCGTTCATGTTCGGCGCGTGGGGTGCCGCACTCGGCGTGACGGTCCCCCAGGGGGAGAACGTCATCGCGGTGGTGCTGTCGGCGGTGGCACCGGGGTGGTTCGTCGCCGTGGTCATCGCGGGGGCACTGGCGGCGATGATGTCCTCATCGGACTCGATGCTCCTCTCTGGGGCGTCGTACTTCACCCGCGACCTCATCGCGACCATGCGGGCGGACGCATTCGGCCGCCTGGGTGAGGCATGGGTCGGCCGGGTGGGGGTGATGATCTTCGCGCTCGCGGCCTTCGGTGGCAGCCTCTTGCGGCCAGGGACGTTGATCACCGTCGGTGACACGGCCTTCGGAGGATTCGCACAGCTGACGTTGCCCGTGTTGATCGCACTGTACTGGCGACGGACCTCGGCACGGGCGGTGATCGTGGCGGTGGTGCTGACACAGGTCGGGTACCTCGGGCATGTGTTCCTCGACCCGGTCAGTGTGGGGCCGATGACGGTGTTCGCTGCGACGTATCTGGGATGGGACTTCGCACTGTACGGCATGGTCGCCGGCGCGGTGCTCACGGTCGTCGGGTCGATGCTCGACCCCGCAGTGGACCGTCCGACCACCGGCAACGAAGCCTTCATTGAATGACCATCGCCTATGGTGTGATATGAACGAGCCCGCGGTGCAGGCATTGGTCGACCAAGCGACCATGCGTGAGCGGGTGGAGACCGGATGGTATCCGGGGTGGGTGGGTGACCACTTCGAGACGTTCACGGAGGCGATGACCGGTCAGCTGGGTGGGACCCCGTTCCCGTGCCACTTCGGTCAGCGGTCGGTGCGTGAGGGCCACCCGCTGTACACGGTCGTTCCGAGCCTCACCGATCCGTCGGTGCTGCTGGGACTCCGCGACGCGTTGATGGAGTACCTGGACACGTACCAGGACCGCACGGGGCTCGTCTCGCTGGTCACATTCTTCCGTCCACCCCCATCACCCTGGGCAGAGCGGCGGTACCATGAGGCGCTGTGGCACATCCTGCAGTTCCTGCATGTGCATGACCCCGAGCCATGGCCGGATGCGATCCCGACAGACCCAGACGACAGCCGATGGGAGTTCTGCTTCGGTGGAGAGCCGATCTTCCCCACATGCAGAGCGCCGTTCTACACCGACCGCCCCTCACGGTACTGCCCCATCGGCCTGGAGATCACCTTCCAGCCACGGAAGCTGTTCGCGGGGATCACCCATGACACCCCCGCGGGCGCGGAGGCCCGTGAGCAGATCCAGGGGAGGATCGTCGAGTACGATGGGCAGCAGCCACATCCGGACCTCGGCGATTGGGGTGTCTCCGGTGACCGCGAGTGGAAGCAGTACCTGTTCCGTGAGGACCCCGCACAGGCGCCTGAGACGTGTCCGATCACGGTCTCACGCGACCACCCCAAACCGCCAACGAAGTTGGAGATGCTCCTCGCAGATGGCTGAGCAGGCCCTGCTGCTGGTCGACCTCCAGGTGGGGTTCGATGCCGCCAGGTGGGGCAGCCGGAACAACCCCCACTGTGAGGAGAATGCAGCACGGGTGCTCGCAGCCGCGCGCGAGGCGGGGTGGGAGGTCGTGCACATCCGCCATCACTCGCGCTCGCCAGACTCGCCGCTGCGACGCGGAACACCAGGGTTCGCATGGAAGCCGGAAACGGCTCCTATCACCGGAGAGCGGCGGTTCGTGAAGCGGGTGAACTCGGCGTTCATCGACACCGGGCTGACAGCGGTGCTGGAGGCGGCGGGCATCGATGCGGTGACGGTCGTCGGGCTGACCACGGACCACTGTGTGTCGACCACGGCCCGGATGGCGGAGAACCTGGGCTATGACGTCACCGTCATCGCAGATGCCACCGCGACATTCGACCGGACGGGGCCTCGCGGCGAGCCCATGACCGCGGTCGAGCTGCATCGGGCCGCACTCACCGCGCTGTCTGGCGAGTTCGCGGCCGTCGTGGACACCGACGACTGGCTGGAGGCGCGCTGATGGAGACACACATCATCCCGGTGGGCTTCGACTACGATCGGCTGATCGCCCCCCTCGTCCGTGATCGCCACGCGGTCGAGCGGGTCGTGCTGCTGGAAGGGTCAGTCGGGAGCGCCGAGAACGTCGCATACTCCCAGCGGCTGACCGCCCGACTGCGCTCTGACTTCGAGACCTTGTTGGGAGCGGAGACACAGCGGATCACCCTCGATGATGTATATGACCATGACGCGGCGTTCAGCACGGCGTTCACGCTGATCAGTGAGGAGTTGGAGCGGTCCCCAGCAGACGTATGGGTCAACATCTCCTCGATGCCGAGGCCGGTCTCCTTCGCATTCGCGACGGCCGCACACTCGATCATGGTCGAAGCGGCGGCTGACCGCGATCGCATCCACGTCTACTACACAGCACCCGAACGATACCTCGAGACGGAACTGGCCGAGCAACTGCAGCGTGTGACTGAGCGGCTGACGGCAGTGTCAGACGATCAGGAGAGTCAGGCGGTCGCCGCAGAGGCCAGACGGATCGTCGATGCGTTCGATGCGGGGGGGACGACCGTCGGCGCGAAGTTGTTCGGCGACTCACACCTCCTGGAGCTCCCGATCGCTGCGTTCAGCCCGGTCAAACCGTTCGAGGAGCTGGTGCTGTTCAAGCTCGGTGCGATCGAGGAGGCCGCCTCGGTCTCCGAGCTCGCCGAGCGACTGGCTGCAGAGCTCGGTGAGTCCTACACCGATGCGTTCCGCTCGAAGGTGCTGTACTCCGTTGACCGGCTCGGGCCCGATGGGAAGGGGTACATCGACCAGGAGGCAGAGGGCAACTCGTATCGCACCCGACTGTCGCCCATTGGTGAGCTGTGGGTGCAGTCACACACGAGCTGAGCTGACACGTTGGGTGATGATGACGAGGAACGCCAGCACCGTCGCCAGGAGGGTGATGCTGACCGCGCCCGCAGCAGCGACCTGCAAGACCGTCGTCCCGTACGCAGGCGCTGCGTCGGCGAGCGGTAATGCGGTGTGATGGGGAGAGCCAACGATGGGGATGAAGTAGTCCACGATGTCGTTCAGGAGGTACCACCCCACAGCGATGCTCACCGCACGGGCACGGAAGGGTGCGAGCCGGACCAACAGCAGGGCCTGCAGGGCCATGCCCAGATGGCTCACCAGCAGGAAGAGGTACATGGCGGTGGCGGTCGTCGCGAGGAACGCATCACCGAAGACGAGGAGCACGTAGGGTGTCCACAGCCCGAGCTTCAGCGATCCGATGAATGCGAGGGCGACCAGAATGGGACGCGCCCGCCCGCGGGAGATCCCCAGCAGTGCCAGGGCGAAGAAGAGGGTCGCCAGGGGCGAATCAGGGACGAAGGGCCACATCACAAGCGGCTCCCGTCCGAGCTGCCATGTCACCCCTGGTGGCCACAGGCGGGCCCCATAGTACCAGAATCCGAAGGCCGTCCCGAGTAGGTTGACCAGGACGATCCATCCGAGATGCCGAGTCGCCCACCGCTCCACGCCGGCAGGGATGACCCGGAGATACCACGGCAGCGCAGACCGATCGAGGAGAGTCGATGGAACCCCGGGCATGCGTGACCGTGTTGGACACGCCGATTAGCCGTACCGGTTCGCAAGCTGCCGGCAGTGCACGGTTTAAGTGCATGTGGTCCTGAGCCGCCGATATGCCAACAACGACGGACCTTAGCACCCTCAAGCGTGGGACTGAGCTGGTCAAGCGTGGGTTCGCCAAGATGCAGAAGGGTGGGGTGATCATGGATGTGGTGACGGTCGAGCAAGCAGAGATCGCCGAGGCCACCGGTGCGGTCGCAGTGATGGCGCTGGAGGCGGTCCCCGCAGATATCCGAAAGCGCGGTGGGGTCGCACGGATGGCTGACCCGGCGGATGTGGCGGAGATCGTGGAGGCGGTGTCGATCCCCGCGATGGGCAAAGCCCGCATCGGACACAGCGCTGAGGCACGGATCCTCGAGGCCATCGGGGTGGACATGATCGATGAGTCCGAGGTGCTCACGCCCGCGGATGACAGGTACCACATCGACAAACGCAGCTTCACCGCCCCATTCGTCTGCGGGGCCCGCAACCTCGAGGAGGCACTGCGTCGGATCGACGAGGGCGCCGCGATGATCCGTACGAAGGGCGAGGCCGGGACCGGTGATGTGAACCAGGCGGTGACGCACCAGCGCAACATCTCAGGTGCGATCCGGATGCTCGAGGGGATGTCCTTCGAGGAGCGTGAGGCGTGGGCTCGCGAGCACGAGGCACCTGCGAGCCTCGTCCATGAGACCGCAGAGATGGGTCGGCTCCCCGTCGTCAACTTCGCTGCAGGTGGCATCGCGACGCCGGCGGATGCGGCGCTCATGATGGAGCACGGATGTGACGGCATCTTCGTGGGATCGGGGATCTTCGGTGCGGAGGACCCCGAGGCGATGGGCCGGGCCATCGTCGAGGCGGTCAATCACTGGGATGACCCCGAGACGCTCGCCGACATCGCCTCGAACATCGGCAAGAGCATGAAGGGGGAGGCGAACGTCGGGATGGATCCGGCGGACCAACTGCAGCACCGCGGCGTCTGAATCAGTACAGCATCGCCCCCGGACCGACAGCGGTCTGGTACGCCCGGGCATCGATCCCTGCGGCATCGAACGCGCGCACCATCGCTGCCGCAACCGACCGTCGCAGGTCACGGGGGCAGACCGCGAGCACCGCTGGCCCTGCCCCTGAGACGGTGACACCAGCAGCACCGGCGTCGTAGGCAGCAGATTCGACGCTGGCGTAGCCCGTGATGAGCGCCGCACGCGCCGGGGTGACCACCGGGTCACTCATGCCCTCCCCGACGAGTGCGACGTCGTCGGCAGCCATACCCAGCGCCAGTGTCGACGCCGCACCGACCGTCTCGACGAGGTCGGTGATCGTCACGTCTGCAGGCACCACACCGCGTGCGTCGCGCGTCGAGATCGCGATCTCCGGCAGGCAGGCGACCAGGGGGATGGACGTCGGCAGCGACAGCACCTCCGCGGCGGTCGCGACGGTGAATCCGCCGAGGAGGGCCGGGGCGACGTTGTCCGCATGGGCCGCACCCGAGACGACTGCCTCACCCTCTGCGGCGATCGGGACCAACTCCTCCCGTGAATGCCCACGGTCATACAGCGCGTTCAGCGCCAGTGCGGCGCCCGCGGCGCTGGCTGCGGAGGACCCCAGCCCGGATGATGGCCGCACCCCCTTGTCGATCTGGATGTGCGCGGGTGCATCGAGCGCGCGTGCGACCGCGCCCACCACGTTCTTTTCAGGGTCGGTGGGGATGTAGCGTGCGCCCACGCCGGTGACCTCGATGGTGGTCGTCTCAGCCCGATCGACACGGATCACATCCGCAGGACGACCCAGCGCGACACCGAAGACGTCGAACCCACTGCCGAGGTTCGCACTTGTCGCTGGTGCGCGCACCGTCTGCATGGCGTCCCGAACCCGACTCGATGCTAAAAAGATGCTGACGCAGCGGGAGCTGAGCAGAATCACTTAGCCGACGCGCAGGCGAGGTGTGTCATGATCGGCATCGTCGGCGCGGGCTACGCAGGGCTCGCCGCAGCATACCGGCTCCAACAGGCGGGTGAGGAGGTCCGCATCTTCGAGGCGAGTGATCAGGTGGGTGGACTCGCGGCGACATACACCACTCCGGGGGACCCGATCGAGCAGTTCTACCATCACCTGTCCAGGTCGGAGGAGACGATCGTGGAGCTCGCAGAGACCCTCGGTGTCGGGTCGGCGATCGAGTGGCGCATCGGGAGGACGGCTCACTACATCGAGGGGACGGTCCACCCACTGAACACCCCACTTGAGATCCTGGCGTACCCCCACATGACGATCGGTGATAAGCTCAAGCTGGGGCTGCTGACGATGGGTGTGGACATCCAGCAGTTCCCCCCGCAGCGGGGGGCCTTCGCGGACCTGGAGGCGTATGAGGCGGAGTCGGTCGAGTCGTTCGTGACCCGCCACACGAGCCGTCGCGTGTACACGGGGTTCGTCGAGCCGCTGCTCGCGAGCAAGTTCGGTGAACGGCGTGAGGAGGTCTCCGCGGCGTGGTTCCTCGGACGGGTCCGCTTCCGGGGGGAGCGGTCGATCCGCCGAGGGGAGATACTGGGCTACCCCGTGGGCGGTGTGGCGGCGATCACCGCCGCGCTCGTCGATGCGGTGGGGCGTGAGACGATCGCCTGTGAGCGGCCGGTCACGAGCATCGAGATGGGTGATTCCGGTCCGACTGCCCTGGTGGTCGGACCGGATGCAGAGCGCATCCCGGCCGATGGGGTGGTTGTCACGACGATGCCATCGGTCCTCGAATCGCTCACCGGCATCGACAGTGCGATCGAGTTCCAGGCGGCGATCTGCCTCCTGCTCGAACACACAGAGCCGATCACCGACCAGTACTGGATCAACATCGCGGACCCGTGTAGTTTCGGCGCACTGATCGAGCACACGAACTTCGTGCCACCCTCGCGGTACGGGGGACAGCACCTGAGCTACCTGGCCGCGTACGTCCAGCGCCTGGATGACCCGCTGTGGCAGATGGATGATGCACAGCTCATCGATGGGTGGTTGGCGGAGCTCGGTGAGCTGTTCCCCCGGTTCGGCCAAGATGCGGTCGCGGATGTGCACGTCGCACGGAACCCCCAGGCGGCCCCGCTGTATGTCCGGGGGTACGCCGATGAGGTCATCCCGACCGACCTGCAGGTCCGTGGTGCGCCCGGTGTCACCTACGCGGGCATGGGTGCGGCTGCCCAGTACCCCGAACGGTCACTCAACGGTGCGATCGAGGCGGGCTTCGAGGCCGCAGAGGTGCTGTTGGCACGCTCGGGATGAGGCTCACTCCTCCAGGGGGACATCCTGCATGCCCGGAGCTGCACGGATGTCCACCTCATCGGGTTCGTTGACCCCACCGACCTGGACACTGCCGTCATCGGTCTCGACGTACACATCATCCGCGAACCCCGCTTCTGCATGTGGGTGATCGAGGGAGTCGAGGCGGTCGGGCGTCGAGGGGGCCCCAGCGATGGGGCCGTCGGCGAACGCACCCAGCGGGTCGGCGATCGTGATGGCATGTGTATCGAAGAACTCGGCGTACCGCTCGAAGTGCTCCTCCAGCTCGTCGACAGGGATCTCCATCATCTCCGTCCAGCCGTGATTGAAGAAGTCGAAGTTCGCCTGCAGGTGGGTAATCTCCCGCGCCTCCGCCTCGGGGAAGCCAGCGGTGAGTGCTGCGACGTACGTATCGAACGTCACCGAAAAGAACTCCTCGAGATGCGCCAGGCGCTCCTCGCGGTGTGCGGGGTCCGCGCGGTCACCGAAGATCCGCACATGCAGGTCCACGAGTTTCTGGGTGGCGATGTCCCCGATCACCGGCATCGTGAGCGCCTGCTTGGCGGCGAAGTGGCGGATGTTCTGTCTGATTTTCATGTGAGCATTATCGGGTCGGTGGGCTTGAGTGGCGCGACTCTGCTGAGCTGATAGCAACCACCATATGGCCCGGGGGGTTTCCTCAGGTATGGAACGGTCGTACGTCATCGTGGGGGATGGAGTCGCAGGGGCTTCCGCCGCGGAGGCGCTCAGGGAGGCCGACACGGATGCATCGATCACGGTGCTCACCGATGAGGGCGAGCCGTTGTACAACCGTATCCTCATCAAGGAGTTCGCGAAGGGCAAGCTGCCTGCTGGGCCGATCTCGATCCACGACGAGGCCTGGTATGATGACCGCACGATCGACCTCAGACTGAACACGCTGGTGACAGGGATCGACCAACGGTCACAGACGGTCACCGCCCACACCGGCGAGGAGTTCGGATACGATAAGCTGCTGTTGGCGATCGGGGGCACGCCCAGTCAGCTGCCAGTGCCACAGTCGGACGCGGCGGGGATCCACCACTTCTGGACGTTTGAGGATGCACGGGCGATCAAGGCCGATATCGAGGCCGCAGACGACTCGGTCGTGATCGGAGCGGGGCTGTTGGGGATCGACCTTGCGGCCATCACCGCAGCCCAGGAGGTGCGGGGGCACTACCTCATGCGGGGGAACAGATGGTGGCGCTATGCGCTGAGTGAGGATGGTGCAGAGATCATCCACACCGCATTACGGGAGCGAGATGTCACCCCCGTGTTCGGGTCGGGGGTCGACCACTTTGAGGTGGACGGAGCAGATCGGGTCACAGCGGCGATCGACCCCAACGGCGACCGCTACCCCGCCGACTTCGTCGGCATCGCTATCGGTTTGAACTTCAACACGGAGATCGTCGAGCAGACGGACCTGGAGCTCGATGATGGGATCGTCGTCGATGCGTACATGCGATCGAGCGATCCCAACATCTTCGCCGCGGGTGATGTGACGCAGTTCGATGACCTCGTGCTGGGATCGCAGGCGCAGAATGGAGCATGGGGGTCTGCCAGACAGCAGGGTGTCATCGCAGCCAAGAACATGGTGGAGTACGGCAGTGAGGCCTTCGAGTGGGTCTCATCGTATTCGATCACCCACTTCGACTTCCCCTTCCTCTCCTTCGGTCATCCGACACTGGGGGATGACACCGCAGAGGCACGGTTCTCGGAGACTGAGTGGCGACGGGTCGCCTTCAGAGATGGCCGGATCGTCGGGGGGGTGTTGATCGGAGATCTCTCGCCACAGTCGAAGTTCAAGCAGCTGATGCGCGATAAGCGGGTGGTCGCAGACCAGCGGGATGTGCTCATGCAGGAGTCGTTCGAGCTCGAGGACCTCGACTTGGAGCAGACGATCGCGGAGTGATCCGAATCCGATGAGCGAGACGACACGGAGTACAGACATGACGCTCGCGGTCCAGCTTGGTGCTGTCCGGCGGCTGGCAGACCCTGAGGCGGCGTTCACCGACGCCCGCAGATGGACCAAGTACGTGGGGGTCGTCAGTGAGGAACCGACGTACGTCGTCACCAACTTCATGCGGAAGCATCGTATCCGGCAGGATTTCTTCTCAGGCCCACGCGGGATCGAGGAGACACTGGAGAACGTGCGATCGACCTTCTCGACAGACCGGTACGTGCTCATCGGTGTCGATGACACCGCCGCGGATGCCGCAGCGGCGGCAGAGTGGACGTACCAACCGCTCGCGGAGGCGGCGACCGCTGCGGGGTGGGAGCTGGGGGATGCGGAGGGGGACTTCGAGCCGTTCGGAGACAGCGACCGGACGGATTGGCCATAGACGCAGCGGACCGATTCTCACGGACGGAAGCCTTAATCAACGGTCACCCCAGGTTCGGATGATGAGTCACCAGCTGCCTGATGTCCAGGCAACACGCCCCGATGTGGCGATCGGTCTCAGCCGTGTTGGGGTCACCGGTGTCGAGAAGCTCGTGAAGCTCGATCGGGATGGGCGACGGCCATTGATCCTCCTGCCGGTCTTCGAGGTCTTTGTTGACCTTCCGCAGGGGCGCAAGGGCATCGACATGAGCCGCAACATGCAGGTCATCGATGAGACGTTGGAGGCGGCAACCGCCGAGCCAGCGTATCGCCTCGAGGACATCTGTCATGACGCCGCAGAACGGCTCCTGCAGAAGCACGAGTACACCTCCACGGCCACCGTGGAGATGACAGCGGAGCTGATGCTCCGTGAGGAGACACCGGCGAGCGGTCTCGCCACCCAGCAATCGATCGATGTGATCGCAGCGGCCACAGCAACGGAGGAGGGGACCGCTGCGAAGGTCGGTGCGGAAGTCACGGGGATGACGGTCTGTCCGTGCAGCCAAGGCATGTCAGAGTCACGTGCCAGAGAGGTGCTGACCGGGCTCGATGTCGACCGGGCCACGGTCGATGCATTCCTCGAGGAGGTACCACAGCCTGGGCACTCACAGCGGGGGCACGCCCAGCTCACAGTCGAGACGCAGGGCGTACCGCCGGTGGACCTGATCGACCTGGCAGACATCGCGCGGGATTCGATGTCGGCGCGGATCTACAACCTCGCGAAGCGGCCGGATGAGGACCACATGACCTACGCAGCACATCAGAATGCGCGGTTCGTCGAGGACTGTGTCAGGGCGATGGCCGATGGGGTGGTCAGTCAGCTCTCAGCGCTGCCCGACGAGGCGGTCATCCACATGCAGCAGTCGAATGATGAGTCGATCCATCAGCACAACGCACATGCGGAGCGTGAGGTGAGCATGGCGGTGCTCCGCGATGAGGTCAGCGCGGACTGAGTACGACGATGCGACTGCGATGGGTGCTGGTGGCACTGCTGGCGGTGCCCGTCATCGACGTGCTCCTGCTTGTTCCATTGGCGGGTGAGATCGGGCTCACGGGGACGGTCCTGCTCGTGGTGGTCACCGGACTGGTGGGGATGCTGCTCGTCCGCGCAGAGGGTCGGGCGACCCTCCGTCGGATCGGATCGGAGTTGCAGCATGGACAGCTGCCGGCAGATGCCCTGATCGATGGAGGACTGCTGATCGGTGCCGGTGCCCTGCTGTTGACACCGGGGATCGTGACGGATGCCATTGGATTCCTCGTCACCATCCCGGTGACGCGACCGGTGTTCCGTCAGATCGTTCGCCGGGTGGGCATCGAGCCGATGGTGCGGGCGCAGACAGTCGGGTTCCGACGGGATGACGCCGATGCTGATGTCATCGATGTCGACGCCGGAGATGGCCGCTGAGGTGGGGGAAAAGAAACGCTTATCCGAACATTACAGGTACCGGAAGATGCGCCGACCTGGGCCAATAGCTCAGTCAGGTTGAGCGCTCGGCTGATAACCGGGAGGTCCGCGGTTCAAATCCGCGTTGGCCCACTTCCGCAGCGAGCGGGGTCGGGACGCTCCCCAGCCAACCAAACGCGGTCGATGCGGTCTTATGCCCATCCGTACCACACCAGATAGTCATGGCCACGGAAGGACTCACCCGGCGACAGGTGGCGTTGCTGCTGGTGGTCGTCAGCGGTGTGGTGGGTTCAGGCGTGGGGGTGTGGGTGCTCACCCGTGCGGGGTACCCACGGTTGGGGACGCTCGTCTTCGCACTCGGCTACGGGGGGGTGACACTGTTGGTGTACTACTACTGGATCCGTCCACTGGAGTTCGCGGCACCCCGATGGGATGACGATGAGTGAGAGCGGAACGTTCTTGAGCGCATCTGGGTGAGTACAGGCCAGACAGATGCTCACACTCCAGGTCGTCGACCGGTTCCTGCTGAACTACAATGTGGGTCAGGCACTGTTGCTCGGGTTCATCCTCATCACCGCGGCAGCCCTGCCTCTGCGCTCCCAGCGCGTCGTCGCGATCAACACCATCACCTTCGGCCTGATATTCGTGCTGACACCGGTGGCGTTGGTCCCCGTACATTACCTGTTCTTGGGGATCGCACTCATGCTCGTTGGGTCGATCCTGTACACCACAGCGTGAGCACCGACAGTCGCGACGACGAACTACAGCTGCCATGTGGACAGCGGGTATCGCGTCGGAGCTTCGACCTCGGGATGCGAGAGTACCCGTGTGCATGTGGTGCGGCGCATGCGGTGGTGATGGATGTCCATCCGCCAGATCGGTTCCTGCCCCCGTTCCTCGTGGAGATCCTCGAGGAGTCGATCGAGCCGACGAGCGAGGAGATGCCGACGTTCGGGACCGCCCACCTGATGGGGTTGGTGATCGAGGAGTTCCCGGAGGCGGTCACGGCTGCAGATGTCAGTGAGGACGGACGCATCGGGGCGGGTATCATCTGGGTGACATCGTTCGATGCACGCCGGCTGCACATGATCATCATCGAGCTGATCATCGAGGTGATGGACCATGCGGTGAGTCATTCGGACGAACCCGGGCTGATTGCGGGGTTCGAGGCGGAGATGGCAGAATTCGATGTCGAGGAGTTCGTGGATATCTACCGAGAGGAGCGGGAGTTGAGTGCCGATGACTTCACATACGAGTGATTGCGAATTTCGAAGCTGGGTTCCGGACATCGTAACGATTCGTGGCTCTTATTACGATGAATGGAATCCTCACAGATGATGAGCGCTAGTGCCGACACAATCCTGCTGATCGGGAGCGGCCCCATCCAGATCGGACAGGCCGCGGAGTTCGATTACTCAGGCGCGCAGGCATGTCGTGCGCTGCGAGAGGAGGGAGCACGGGTGGTGTTGGTCAACTCGAACCCAGCGACGATCATGACCGACCCCGAGATGGCGGACAAGGTGTACATCGAGCCGATCACACCGGAGGTGATCGAGGAGATCATCGAGACCGAGCGGCCAGATGGGGTCATCGCGGGGTTGGGCGGACAGACCGGCTTGAACGTGACGGCGGCGCTCGCAGAGGAGGGGGTGCTCGAACGGTATGACGTGGAGATCCTGGGCACACCGCTGGAGACCATCTACGCGACCGAGGACCGAGAGCTGTTCCGACACCGGATGCAGGCTCTCGGACAGCCCGTCCCAGCGTCGACGACGATCGAGCTGCCGGAGGGTGCGACAGTCAGCGGCCTGGACGCGGCGGCACTGCAGGAACTGGTTGATGATGCGGTCGATGCTGTCGGTGGCCTGCCCGTGATCGCCCGGACCACCTACACCCTCGGTGGTGCGGGGTCGGGGGTTGTCGACTCGATGGAGGAGCTGTACACCCGCGTCCGTCAGGGCCTCCGGCTCTCCCGCAACAACGAGGTGCTGATCACAGAGTCGATCGCCGGCTGGATCGAGCTGGAGTACGAGGTGATGCGTGATGCAGGGGACTCGTGTATCATCATCTGCAACATGGAGAACATCGACCCGATGGGCATCCATACGGGCGAGTCGATCGTCGTCACGCCCTCACAGGTGATCCCGGACACGGGTCACCAGATCATGCGCGATGCAGCACTCGAGGTCATCCGTGATCTCGGGATCGAAGGAGGGTGCAACATCCAGTTCGCATGGCGTGATGATGGCACCCCTGACGGGGAGTACCGGGTGGTGGAGGTCAACCCACGGGTCTCACGATCGTCCGCGCTGGCATCGAAGGCAACGGGGTACCCGATCGCCCGGGTGACGGCGAAAGTCGCAATGGGCAAACGGCTCCATGAGATCGAAAACGAGATCACCGGCGAGACGACCGCAGCGTTCGAACCAGCGATCGACTATGTGGTCACGAAGATCCCACGGTGGCCGAAGGACAAGTTCGAACACGTGGAGTTCGAGCTGTCGACGGCCATGAAATCGACCGGCGAGGCGATGGCGATCGGACGTACCTTCGAAGAGTCGTTCATGAAGGCACTCCGCTCGACAGAGTACACCCCTGCGGCAGCACTGGATGCGGTCGATGAGGCAGAGCTGGTCGAGCAGTACCTGCAGCGGCCCACCCCAGACCGCATGTTCGCGATCCTCGAGGCATTCCGGCGTGGGTTCACCGTGGGCCGGGTTGCCGAGCTGACCGGCATCCATACGTGGTACTTGGACCGTCTGCGGAAAATCGCGACCGTCGAGGCCGATGCGACCAGCGGTGAGTTCACCGCCGGAGCGATTGTCGGACACACCAATGCCACGCTGGCACAGATCGCGGACACGGACGTGGATGCCGTCGAGCCGGTGGTTCCCGGGAGGATGTACAAGCAGGTCGACACGTGTGCAGGCGAGTTCGTCGCACAGACCCCGTACTACTACTCCTCGCGGCAGTCGGAGTTCGAACACGGGCCGTATGAGGGGGCCGCAGCAGCGGGGGAACTCCGCGTGGACCGTGGCAGCGAGAGCGTGGTCGTCGTTGGGGGCGGTCCCATCCGGATCGGACAGGGGGTCGAGTTCGACTACTGCGCGGTGCATGCAGTGCAGGCGATCCGCGATGCGGGGATCGAGGCGCATGTGGTCAACAACAACCCCGAGACGGTCTCGACGGACTACGACACCTCAGATGGGCTCTTCTTCGAGCCGATCACCGCCGAGGAGGTCGCTGATGTGATCGAGGCCACAGATGCTGATGGTGTGATGGTGCAGTTCGGTGGGCAGACATCGGTCAACATCGCCCACCCGCTACAGGCGGAGATCGACCGGCGGGGACTGGACTGTGCGATCATGGGTACCCCGGTGGATGCGATCGACCTCGCGGAGGACCGTGACCGCTTCAACGCGATCATCGAGGATGCGGGTATCCGACAGCCAGAGGGAGGGACCGCTCGCTCGTCGGATGAGGCGATCGCGATGGCGAACGCGATCGGCTACCCGGTCCTCGTCCGCCCTTCATACGTCCTGGGCGGGCGGGCGATGCGGGTGGTCCACAGCGATGCAGAGCTCAGAGAGTACATCGAGGAGGCGGTCCGTGTCTCACCGACGAAGCCGATCCTGCTCGATGAGTTCCTCGCTGATGCGATCGAACTGGATGTGGATGCGGTTGCAGACGGTGAGGACGTCCTCATCGGCGGGATCATGGAACATGTCGAGTCTGCGGGGGTGCATTCGGGCGACTCGGCATGTATGATCCCACCCCAGTCACTGGACACAGAGACGCTCGCTGAGGTGCGCCGCATCACCGAGACGATCGCCCGCCGACTCAACACCGTGGGGCTGCTGAACGTGCAACTTGCGGTGACCCATGCGGAGGATGCGCCCGAGGTCTATGTGCTGGAGGCGAATCCGCGAGCCTCACGGACCGTCCCATTCGTCTCGAAGGCGACCGGCGTTCCCATCGCGAAGGTCGCCGCACAGGTGATGCTCGGCCACACACTCGCAGAGCTGGATGTCGCCGAACAGCAGCCAGCACAGGTCAGCGTCAAGGAGGTGGTGCTCCCGTTCGACCGACTCCCGGGTGCAGACCCGCGGCTGGGTCCGGAGATGAAATCGACCGGTGAGGTGATGGCGACCGCTGACAGCTTCGCGCGGGCCTATGACAAGGCCCAGGATGCGATCGGCAAGCCGATCCCCCGTGGGGGGCGTATCTGGGCCGATCTGAGCGATGCGGTGTTCCCCGATCCCGCGTCCGAGGCAGGCCGTACCCTACTGAACCGGGTGTACGCATGGTTCGAACCCATCGAACTCGACCGCGATGCGGTCATCGATGCGATCCACACCGGGGAGGTCGATCTGGTGATCTCCCGCGATGAGATGGTACTGCGTGCGTGCGTCGAGGAGGGTATCACGTATTTCTCGACGGCTGCTTCAGCGATGGCGGCCGTGGATGCCGTCGGCGCGAAGAGCGAGTCGCTGTCGATCGCGGACGTCGCCAGCCGCCAGACACGGGCACGCAGGTGGGGCGACGGACACTCAAGCTAACTTCTCGAGCGCCTCGAAGTAGTGCTGCGTCGGCTCGACGAGCGACACCGACGTCCCATGGCGAGCGACGGTCAGCACCTGGGGGACGTCCACCTCCGCGCGCGTCCGACCATCGCTGACAACGACCGCGTGGTCGGGGCCCCCGACAGCGAGCTGCACCGACGCTGCGGCAGGCAGCACGATCGGAGGATGATGTGCACGGTCGGCCATCATCGTCAACACGATACCGGAGACCCCAGGATGGATGAGCGGCCCGCCCTCACTGAGGTTGTACGCAGAGCTGCCGGTGCTGGTCGCGACCATGACCCCATCCGCAGTGGTCTCGAGGAACCGTTGGCCGTCCACTTCGATCACAACCTCGAGTGGATCGACCGCACCACGTCTGGGTGCCTGGATGACGATCTCGTTGACCGCAGGTTCGACGGCCGCACCGGTGACCGCGAGCCGGTCCAGACTCCGGATCGGGAGCGGGTCCCCCGCACGGAGGTCACCGAGGAGCCGCTGGACCGTCTCCACCGCATCTGCAGGGTCGACCGCGTTGAGGAACCCGACCTCACCGAGGTTCACCCCCACGATGGGGGTGGAGCCTGCTGTCGCAGCCGCGAACAGGAACGTCCCATCCCCACCGATCGAGACGATCAGATCGGCGGCGGCGAACTCATCCAGGGATGTGGGGGTACGGTCCGCGGCTGCTGCGGTCAGTGGGTCGAACCACACCACCTGTCCCGAGGATTCGATGAGACCGGCGATCTCGGTGGCGAGTTCCACCGCCGCAGGCGTCTCCTGCTTCGCGAATATCGCCACGACCACACCCATCTGTTATCTCGCCGCCTCAGAAGAGGAGCTCATCGTCATCCTCCACCATGTACAGTGAGCGTGCGGCGATGTTGACCGCATGATCGCCCACCCGCTCGAGGTCGCGGATCGTCAACAGCATCCGGGAGATGTCCTGCATCGTCGGGCCGGTCTCATCTGCCGCGGTATCTGCCTGTGCCTCCATGAGATCACGGACCACGATGGTGCTGGCCAGCTCGCACATCTCATCGAGCTCGTCATCCCGCGTTGCGATCGCATGACTCAGCTCCGGGAGCTCACGTTCGTACGCCCGCAGTGCATCTGTGAGCATCTCGACGGTGACAGTCCCGATCTTCTGGATGTCCACCTCTGGGAACAGGTCACGCTCCGCAGCGAGCGCGTACTGCGCGAGGTTGACCGCGAGATCGCCGATCCGCTCTAGATCCGTGAGGATCTTGAACGAGGCCACGACGAACCGCAGATCAGAGGCGACCGGCTGCTGCAGTGCGATCAGATCGATGAACGCCTGCTCGAGGTCGAGATACATCTCGTTGATCTCGTTGTCCGCGATGATGACGCTGTTTGCGAGCTCCGGGTCCTTCGCACGCAACGAGTCCAACCCGTACTGCAGATGTTCGGTGACGAGATCGCCCATGTAGAGAACGTCCTGTCGCAGGGCATCCATGGACGCCTGATACTCGTGTCTCGCCATACCGAGAGGGTCCAACGGAGCCTGTAAAAGCGTGTCGCGGTCACCCGAGGTCCGTGAATGATTATATAGATTTAGATACAAATATGTACCGCGCCGCCGATATTCGAGCATATGGCAGAACGACGAAAGGTCCAGGTGACCGGTGGGTCAACATTCACGGTCTCGATCCCCAAGCAGTGGGCGACGACACATGGGGTCGACGCTGGGAGCGAGATCGAGTTCTTCAACGAGGGGGAGTCGCTCTCGTTGGCACCGGCGCGGACCACGGAGACCGCAGAGGGCAGCCTCAGCATCGATAACCTCGGGGGTGAGGAACTGAAGCGCGCGGTCATGACGATGTACGTCTCAGGTTTCGAGGTGATGGAACTGACCGCCACCCGCATCACAAGCGAGCAGCGGCGGACGATCAGGGAGGCGACGCAGGCGCTGGTCGGTCTGGAGGTGCTCGAGGAGACAGGTGAGTCGATCGTGATCCGAGACCTGCTGGATTCTGCGGAGCTATCGATTCACAATGCGGTCACCCGCATGCGGCTGATCGCGCTGTCGATGCTGGCGGATGCGGTCGGCGGCGTCGTCGCGGGTGATCATGAGATGGCCGCAGATGTGATCGAGCGAGATGACGACGTCGACCGCCTCTGGATGGTCGTCTCCCGCATCTTCAGAGCCACACTGCGCTCGCCAAAGGCCGCCGAGGAGGTCGGGCTGCGTCGGGAGGCATGTTTCGACTACCAGTCGGCAGCTCGGCAGCTCGAGCGGGTCGCCGACCATGCCACGAAGATCGGTCACCTCACACTCCAGATGGAGAACCCGATCCCCGAGGATGTCCAAGAGGCACTCATCGAGCTGCACACCGCGAGTGCGGAGGTGATCGACCTCTCGATGGCCGCCCTGTTCGCTGAGGACAGTACCGAGGCGACGAAGACCGGTAACCGTGCCCGAGAGGCAGTCCAGGAGATCGATGAGCGTGCGCGGGCTATCGATGCGTTGCTGCGTGAGCTCGATCCCTCACGGGCACAGCTGCTGGGGCTGGTGGTAGATTCGGTCTCGCGGTCGGCAGACTATGGTGGGAACATCGCTGAGACCGCCTTGCAAAAAGCCGCACCCACGCCGTAGGCGGTCTTACTCGTCGTCGAGCAACACCGCGTTGACCTGGCCGTGCTGTCCAGGACGCGAGGTGACTCGGGCTCGGCCCACAGACGTCTCCAAGATCGCCCCCTTCGTGATGATGTTCCGGCGGATGTAGTTGATGTTCGACGGGTTGTCCACCACGTTCTCGATGGTCGCCTCGGTCACACTCGCACCATCTGCAACCTGGACACGATCTGTCGACAGGGTTCGGAGCTTGGGGGTGTTCCCCCGGGCATCGATGATGCGGAACCGGTCCTCCCCAACGGTGGTCTCCGCAGGCTCACGGCCCAGCTGGTGGCGGCGCTTGCGGTGTGCTGGCCGGAGTCGACCCCCCGTGCGTTTCCGTGTCGAGCTTCCCTGGTCTTTCATACCCCGTAGGACTGAACGCGGGTATATCAACTCCTCGGAACCGCAGGTGGTCACATCGGGACGTCGGCTGTCACCGCGAGGTACAGCAGTCCGAACAGGGTGGCATTGTAGATCCCGTGTGTCAGTGCGGGCACCACCAGGTTCTCCGTCAGCTCATAGAGGACCCCGAAGACGAGGGTGGGCAGCACCAGCACGCTGATGCTCACGATCCGGGCCTCCGGTGCACCCGCGAGGGAGAAGTAGTGGATAGCCGCGAAGATGATGCTGGCCAGCGGGATCGCAGCGACCGCCGGGAGTGCCTCTCGCAGCCGCCCCTGGATGATACCGCGGAACAGCAGCTCCTCACCTGGCCCGATGATGACCAGTGAGGCCACGATGAGCACAAGCAGCACGGTCGGGTCGGCGATACCCGCCTGTGCTGCTGTGTTGGGTGCAGCCTCCGTCCCGGTGCGCATGAGCACGGCACCGGCGGACCCCACGAGCAGCAGTGCACCCACGTAGCCGATGCCCACCGCCAATGCATCGCTCCGAGATGGCCGTGCGATACCGACGTACGCCAGCGAGAGTCCGCGGGCGCGCAGGTACAGGAGGGCCACCCCACCGAAGCCGAGGCCCGTGGCGAACACGAGCGAGACCGCGATGGTCCCCAGGGGGGTCATCGCGATCCCCGCCACCTGCGCCGAGAGGAGGACCACGAGGACGAGGACCAGCCCACCGCCGATCCCGATACCGGCCAACCCGATGGCCACGGCGACAGCGCGGGTGACCGCCCGGAGCGTCATCTGAGCCCCGCGACAGTCCGATGGCGGGTCGCCACCAGGTGTGTGAGTGCCAACCGACAGCGCGCATCACGGATCTGTCCAGCCTGGAGCTGCTGCCAGGCTGCCTCCGGTGCCTCGAGGGTGGTGCGGATCGACTCATCGATATCCAGCTCGAGCGCGGCGGTCTCCTCGGCGTCTGTCGCGAGGAAGTATGTCGTCGGGCTGTCGAGGAGACCGTTGGCAGGGTCCACCGTGAACAGCTCCTCCCAAGCGGCGGCGGTGTGTCCGGTCTCCTCCCGCAACTCCCGCTTCGCTGCGGCAAGCGCATCAACATCACCTGCTTCGATGGTTCCTGCGGGGATCCCGCGGCTGACCGATCGCACAGGCTGTCGCCACTCCTCGATGAGGATGAGATCTCCCCGGGAGGTGAACGGGATGACCGCGACCGACGGTGGTGCCTCGACGGTGTGATACGACCGCTCGGCGTCGTCAGGGAGTCGGACGGTGTCCTCGCGGACGACGAAGCCAGGGTTGGTGTGCACCGTCTCCGTGGCTGTCGTCACCCATCGCAGGGTCGGACTCATCCCGACTGCACCGTCGACTTCAGCTCCACCCGCATGCCGGTGGGGTCATGGATGTACACCGCGGGAGCCTCACCGACTGCCCCCAACGCATCCAGACGGCGGTCGATGGGCACCCCTGTGGCCTCACACTGCGCGACGATCTCTGCGATGGGGGTGTCCATGCGGATCGCGAGGTGATCGACTGGGCGGTCTGCCATCGCCAGTGGCCCATCCACCGGTTCGATGTGGATGATGGAGTCGGCGGCGATGCGTGCGCTGACGAACGGTTTCTCCCCCTGCTCGTAGCGATCGCGACCCTCGATCGGCAGTCCCAGTACGGACGCATAGAACGTGAGCACCTCATCGAACAGGTCCGAGGGGACCTGCAGCTTGATGTGGTCGAATGCGATGGCCTGCATGCAGACCAATGGGGGAGCAGGGGTATTAGGGCCGTGGGAGTGGTGGGAGTAAAGTTCCCGAACATACTTGCCAACGGTTCAGCATGTTCTGACACGATGTACGACAACATCCTGTTGCCGACCGACGGAAGTGCCGGGGCGAGCGCAGCAGCGGACCATGTGGCGTCGATCGCCTCGCAGTACGATGCGACAGTGCATGTGCTGTTCGTCGCTGAGGACGATATGGGCGCCGGTGGCTACGTGTACGGTGAGCAGGGAGGCAGCGAGCAGGCGGGGATGGTGGGCAAACAGCGGGATGTGAAGACATCAGGCCTGACCAACATCCGACATGACCTCATGGGGGCGGTCACCGCCCATGGTGAGGAGGTCGTCGCAGCGGCCGCCGACCAGCTCACAAACGTGGACGGGGTGCAGACCAGCGTCCAGCGTGGCAGGGTGTATGAGACCATCAATGACTACTGTGCGACCCATGAGATCGACCTGATCGTGATGGGCACCCATGGCCACACCGGTGTCGAACGATATCTGTTGGGCAGCACCGCAGAGAAGGTCATTCGCACCGCGCCGATTCCGGTCATGACTGTCAGCAGCGAATAGAAGCCACAGCGCGGGCGTGATGGGCCGGCGCAGATTCGAACTGCGGTTACGGCCACCCGAAGGCCGAAGGATACCAGGCTACCCCACCGGCCCGCATTCCACGTTCGGACGGTCGCTGATTAACGGTTGTGATGCATCAGTAGACCGCGAAGCCCGCGGTATCGAGGTAGTTGTGGACGACGGTGACCACATCCGCCCCGTGGAGCACCTGCGGGCCCACGCTGACGGCGATGGTCTCGGGCTCCAGGACGGCCAGCTCTTCGTCGGTGAACGACCGATGGTCCGAGAGGACACAGACGGGATGTGTGGGCACCGAGAGCGATGCCAACGGCTGTCCCTCTGGGGCGAGGCGCAAGGGCGTCGCCCTCGACGGGAGTGACGAGAGCGTGGACGCGAGCCCACCACGTCTGATCGACAGTCCGGGGCTGACCGGGGTTGGCTGTGCACCGATGACCTCGGTGTGCGCAGCGAGGGCATTCCCGATCTGCGCGGCTGTCGACCGCTCATCGGGATGCAGATGCCGCATCTCCGCACCATCAACAGTGATCGTGTACGCATCATCGACGATGATGTGTATCTGTGCCGCCGGGCGGATCCCATGCGAGAGCAGCAACGCCGCGGTGACCGTCCGTGCGATGAGGTCCACCCGTCCGGACCCCGGGAGGTCATCGATCGCTATCGGGGTGAGCGGATCGAGATCGTGGGTCACCAGGATGAACTCACGTGTGGTGCTCATGCGGTCAGGCCGTACCCCCGTTGGACCAACACCACATCGAGACCGATGACCGCCATCGTCAGCACCGTCAGCACCACCAATGAGACGTAGGGGTCGATCTCGCTGATCCCGAGGAAGCCGTATCGGACGCCATTGACCATGTAGATCATCGGATTCAGCAGCGACACCTGATACAACAACGGTGGCAGCTCTCGTATCGAATAGAAGACCCCACCGAAGAACACCAGTGGCCGAAGGATGAACTGGGTCATGACCGTGAGGTCATCGAAGTCATCCGCCCACAACCCACCCAGCACACCGAATGCGGCGAACAGCAGGGTGATCACGACCGCGAATGCAGCGAGGATGGCCACGTTCGCCACACCGACGGGGGTGAACACCGCGCCGATGATCGCGATGAGGATCGCCACGAGCACCCCACGCCCGGCTGACGATCCCACATACGCGGCGACCAACACATGGTACGGCAACGGCGAGGTCAGCGGCTCCTCGATGTAGCGGTTCCAGCGGCCATGGAACACCGAGAATGAGGCGTTCTCGAACGCATTGCCGATCGCCCCGAGGACGACCAGGCCGGGGAGGATGAACAGGATGTATGGGACACCGGCGACTGAGTCGATACGCTCGCCCAAGATCACACCGAAGACCGAGAAGTACAGCACATTGGTGATGATCGGTGGGATGAACGTGTTCTGTGGGCGGCGGATGTACCGGTTGACCTCCCTGCGCAGCAGAGTGATGAACCCCGTCCACACCGGATGGGCGGTCACCCCGTCCCCCCTGCGGATGCGGTGAGGTCCACGAAGATCTCCTCGAGTGTCGTCTCGGTGATCGTCACGTCGGTGATCCCCGCATCCGACAGCGCATCGACCCCGACCGGTAATGCACTCCCCAGATCATCGGTCGTCAGTGCGATGCCATCGGCAGTTCGGTCGATCGCCTCGATCTCCGGTGCATGGCGGAGGCGTGCTGGAATCGGCACTGTGGGGTCCGCCAGCTCGAATATGATCACATCCGAGCGGCGAGCCGTCAGGGATGCGGGAGCGGCCTGATCGATGATGCGCCCATCGTGCAGGATCGCCACATCATCACACAACGCCTCTGCCTCCTCGATGTAGTGTGTGGTCAGGAGGATCGTCGTGCCCTGGTCGTTCAGGTCAGTGATCAGCTCCCACAGGTCGCGGCGCAGCTGGACATCGACACCTGCGGTGGGCTCATCCAGGATCAGCAGATCAGGGTCCGTGATCAGTGCGCGTGCCAACATGAACCGGCGCTTCATGCCACCGGAGAGCCAATCGAAGCGGGTGTCGCCCTTCTCGGCGATGCCCACCTCCTCGAGCAGCCGGTCTGCTCGTCGCCGGGCGGTCCGTCGGTCGATGCCATGGTACCCCGCCTTGTGCATCAGGACCTCACGGATGGGGAAGAAGCGGTCGACGTTGAACTCCTGCGGAGCGAGGCCGATGCGATTCCTCGCACGCTTGTACTCCGAGATGACGTCTGCGCCGTAGACCGCCGCAGATCCACCGGTCGGTGTGACCAGTCCGACGAGGATCTTGATGAACGTGGTCTTACCCGCTCCGTTCTGTCCCAACAGGCCGAAGAACGCACCTGCTGGCACCTCCAGGTCCACCCCACGGAGGGCCGTCACCGACCCGTATGACTTGCGGAGATCGGTCGTGGAGATGGCTGAGGACATTCAGATGATAGCTACCCGCGACCGTCCAAAAGGATGGCGTGATGCGCGTAGGACCAGCACAATAAAACCCGGCGGGCGGCTCCTGAGGGCATGGACGTCCTGGCGATAGCGGCAGCAGCACGCGCGGAGGGGCCGCTGTGCGATTCCTGCCTGGGACGGGTGGTGGCCGACCGATCACATGGGTTGTCGAATGCCGAACGGGGGGCTACGATGCGGGTCTGCGGTAACCTGCAGGATGACACACCGACGAAGGACGTCGATGCAGATGCCTGTTGGGTCTGTGGAGGGCTCAGCCAGCAGTTCGATCACTGGGCCGAGCGGTGCGTGGATGCAGTCGGTGAGACCGAGTTCGAGACGTACCAGGTGGGATCGAGACCACCGCCACTGGTCGTCGAGAATGATCGACTGCTGCGAGAGCTGATCGGTGTTGCACCCGATGCTGGTGAATCGTTCCGGTCAGAGCTCAACCGCGAGGTGGGCAAGCGTGTGGGCAGACTCAGTGGGACGACCGTCGAGTTCACCCGACCGCATGTGCAGTTCATCGTCGATGTGGAGGCGGATGCCGTCGTCGTGGAGGTGAACTCAGCGTTCATCTATGGCCGTTACCGGAAGCTGCGGAGGGATATCCCGCAGACGAAATGGCCCTGCAGTGACTGTGATGGATCCGGACGGGCGGGGCGCACAGCCTGTCCAGCCTGTGAGGGGACCGGCTTCCGGTATGCGACCTCCGTCGAGCAGGAGGTCGCCCCGATCGTCGAGGAGATCATGGAGGGTGTCGATAGCCGGTTCCATGGGGCGGGGCGCGAGGATGTCGATGCGCGCATGCTGGGGGAGGGCCGACCGTTCGTGGTCGAGGTGCTCGAACCCCGCCGTCGAGCGGTGAACACAGAGGCGCTCACACGGGCGATCAATGCGGCTGCCGATGGCGTCGTCGAGGTCTCACCACTGCGGCTCGCATCCTACGAGCAGGTCGAACGGGTGAAATCGCTGGCCGCATCCAAGCGCTACCGGGCGGAGGTCACCTTCGACCGGCCGGTGACAGAGACCCAGCTCGCAGCCGCGATGGAGGCGCTCACACAGCAGGAGATCGAGCAGTTCACACCCCGGCGGGTGGACCACCGGCGCGCGGAGTTGACCCGGATCAGGTCGGTGTACGATGCATCGGTCAGCGAGTGTGATGGGACTGATGCCGTCCTCGACATCCACGGCGAGGGCGGGCTGTACATCAAGGAGCTCATCTCCGGGGATGCGGGACGGACGGTACCCTCTGTGGCCGAGTTGGTCGGCACAGCCGCCACGGTGACCGCACTGGATGTGCTCGCGGTCACCGGTGAGGACGAAGCATTCGAGGACCCCGCATATCTTCTATGAGCTCGCCGGTGACGATCGGCGTCGATGAGGCTGGCCGGGGTGCGGTCATCGGTCCGATGACCATCGCGGGTATCCGGTGTGCAGACGCAGAAGTGCCGGAGACGGTGGATGATTCCAAGCGGGTGCCGCCGGTCCAACGGCGGCAGATCGGTGCTGAGCTGGCGATGGCCACGGGGGTCGAGGTCGCATACTGCCACATCGCCGCACGTGCCATCGATGATGAGCGGACGGACCTCACAATGCTGACCATCAGGGGGGTTGTAGACGTGGTCCAGCGACTGGCACGACCAGGTGATGCCGTGTTGTTGGATGCGGCAGACGTCGATGCGGCACGGTTCGGCCGTCGGGTCGCACAACAGCTCGGGGTCCCGGACGTGTCCATCACTGCAGAACACCGTGCGGATGCGGTGTACCCCCATGTGGGTGCGGCATCGATCGCTGCGAAGGTGCTCAGGGATGCTGCGATCGCGGCGATCGACCGGCGATGGACGGCGTCTGGTGGGGTGGGGTCAGGGTATCCGAGTGATCCGACCACGCGCGCATTCATCCGTGGCCGACTCGCAACGGGGAGCGGGCTGCCGACGGTCATCCGCACCAGCTGGTCGACGGTGACGCAGCTGCGGGCGGAACGCGATCAGCAGACGCTGCGCTAGCGGTCGGTCGTCAGCAGGATCCGCAGGATCGTCCCGTATGCAGGGCGGGTGATCAGCACGCCAACGAGCACACCGATGATGGTGAAGATCGCGAACCCACGGAGGTCACCAAGTGAGAGCACCGCCAATGGGGCCATCGCGATGATCGTCGTCATCGCAGCCACACCGATCACCCAGAATGCCCGACGGAATCGGGAGGCGAAGACCCGTCGAGACTCGACACCCCCCTCCGTCAGGATCTCATCGGCGATGATGACGAGGTCATCGACCCCCGTCCCGACCACCGCGATGAATCCGGCGATGACGGCCAGATCGAGTGGGTAACCCACGCCCGCAGCAAAGCCCAGGAGGATGACCAGCTCGCTCATCGCGGTCAGGAGCATCGGTGCCGCGACACGCACCTCACGGTACCGTGCGAAGATCGCCCCACTGACGGCGAGCACAGCGAAGACCCCGGCGATCAGCGAGAGCAAGCGGAACTCCGCTCCCTGGTCGGGGGAGATGTAGGAGATCGTCCCGCCGGAGATGGGCGAGAAGTCCAACTGTGCAGGCAACGCACCCGCCCGGAGGTTGATCGCGACCGTCTGTGCCTCGGCGATCGAGCGCGTTTGCAGCTGGAAGACGGCGTTGTCTGACCACGTGCCTGCCCGGAGGCTCTCGGCGAGTCCGGGACTCATCCCGAAGGAGTTCGTCACAGTATCATCGACCACAAGCAAGAGACAAGCCTCCGTCTGGTCGGGGTCTGCATCATAGGTGCAGGTGGTCCCACCTGGTACGGCCAGTCCTGTCTCGACCATATCACCCTCAAAGCGGACCGCTGCTGACTCGGTCACCGTCACCGGGACGAACGGACCACCGCGGGCGTCCTCCTGTGCAGACCCGATCGACTGGAAGTCACCCTGCTCGAGGACGACCCGCTCCGCATAGCCATCGGGTGTCGGATGGTACGCACGGACGACGACCTTGCCCTGTGTTTCAACGAGTGAGCGGACCTCCGCGGTGTCAGCATCCGGGATCTCGATCAGGATGAAGTACTCACCTGTGCCCGTGCGGACCTCCTGGACGGTCCCACCGGAGAGCCCCGCCTCATTGATCTTCTGCTCCAGGACACGGATGGTCTCCGCACGCGTCATCTCGGTGACCCCCTCACGCAGCTCTGTGGGGACCACTCCAGCGGCCGCGAGGGCCGTTTCGAATGACGTGAGTGTCACCTCGGGGGCGGTCACCTCCACCGTGGCTGACTCCGGGGTGCTCCGCACGGTGAGATCCGCCGCATCGGCAGCATCCAGCCGCTCTGCGACGGCGATCTCGACCTCACGGGCCGATCGTCCCTCGAGGTCGACCCCCTCGGCGGTAAGTCCGACCAACGGCGCACGCACCCGGGTTCCTCCCGCGAGGTCCAGGCCATACTGGAGGTTGGTGACACCACCGATGGCGGCCGTCCCCGAAGCGTCCGGGTTCGGGGCCATGGTCGGAGAAATGAGCACGAAGCCAGAGACCACCAGGATGACCGCCAACAGCACCAGCTGCCAGTTCTCGCGGAGGGCACTCATCGGGCGACCCCCGTGAACTTGTACCACCGCAGCAGCGCGACATTCAGGAGGTAGGTGTTCATGAGGTCTGCACTCAGGCCGATCACCAACACGAGGCCGATCGCAGTCAACAGGTCGATCCCGAACAGGAACGCCACCACAGCCATCACGAACATCGCCACGATCGAGGTCACCGTCATCGTGATTCCCGTTGTGCGAGCTCGGTACGTCGACTCGTAGAAATCGCCCGTCCGCCGGAGCACGTTCGTGGTGAGCAGGATGTCAGAGTCCACCGAGTACCCGATCAGCATCAACAGCGCCGCGACCGTCCCGAGGGTGAGCTCGATCTGCAGCAGGCTCATCACCGCCAGGGGGATCATGATATCACTGAACGCAGAGATCACGATCGAGACCGCTGGGACGAACACCCGAAACAGTGCGAACACGATGAGACTCATGCCTGCGAACGCGATTGCAACCCCCATGATCGCGAGTCGCTGTGTCTCACCACCGAAGCTCGCAGAGACCGACGAGACCGACGAGACCGTCAGTCCGGCCGCCTGTGCCTGGGTCTCCAGCTCGGTCGCCTCCACGCCCTGGCCGAAAGTGACCACCGTCGATTCATCACCAGGGATGGTGCGGATGCTCGCGGGGGTCGCGGCGAACGCACTTCGGATGGTCGACTCCGCAACGGGCCCATCATCCATCGCCGCCAGCTGGATCTCCGTGCCACCGGTGAACTCGAGCCCCAACGTGACCGGCGATCCGGTGACGGCCCACATGCCACCGAGCACGGCGATGGCGACTACCAGGACCGCGAGCGGGACCGCCACCAGCTGCCGGTTCGTGTACTCGGTGTACTCGAGGATCGGCAGCTGACGAACTGACATACTCTGGCTGCTCGGCGATGTCGAATAAGCGTTTATCCTCCCTGCTCACGGGAGATAGCGGACGCTGAGGATGCCTGGGGCGCTGCGCAGTTCGACACGGCTTACATCCAAGCGAGCGGCCCGCATGACCACGGGTTCGACGTCCGCCGCCATCGTCCGTCGGGCCGCGACGTGGTCTGCATCGGCGAGCGCGATCACATCTGTGCCACCAGCATCCTGGCGGGGGAGGAAGGTGGATGCACCTGCATCGAGGGATGTGACCACCGACCGGCTCCGGCTGGTTGGCCGCTCCTCCTGATCATCGATCTGCACCATGAACTGGTGATCGATCGACGTCGCACGCATCGTCAGCCCGAGTGTGTCTGCGTGTTCGAGCGTCGCATCAAACACCGTCCAGCGATCGATATCGGTGGGGTCGGTCACGGTGAGCACCTGCGCGGAGTCCACACCGCGCACCATGAGGCTCTCTGCGTCCGCCGCGGTGACGACGAACCGGCCGGTCACCCGTGTCCTGGCTGCCATCTCAGCTGCGGGTCCACCGGATGATCACGGCAATCGCGATCGCGCCCAGCAGCGGCAAAACCCACGCCAGCTGCTGGGGCATGATATACAGCACACTCACCACCGGCGCGAACACACCATCTGGCGGTGGGCGGGTGACCCACTCCCCATCCAGGCGGAACCGCGACGGGATCGACGCGACGATCCCGAGGTAGATCGAGAGGAGATAGACGAACCCGGCGAGGGCGAGCTGTCGCTCCTGTGTGGTCGCGATCTGCCGCTGACGACGGTGTCGCCTGGCCACGACCAGGATGGGAGCCATCGCAGGCAACACGACCAATAACCCGATGACGATGTAGAAGCTGCGTGAAAGCGTCAGCGAGCCGCCGGGTGCGCTTGCGGTGCGGGCGATCAGCAACACGAGGCCCATCGTGATGAGCAGCGCGATCAGCATGACCGCGATCCCCGCGATGACAACGTACGTCTGGAAGAGTCTGGAACGGGCACGCTGGAAGGCGAAGCGATGTGCCCCGAGGACCCCACGGTACCCCTCCATGGCCCAGTTTGGGCAGCCGGCGGTATGAGCTATCCGATGCTGCAGACTGCACTGGTGGAGTTTTACACCCACCGGCCATCGCTGACTCATGCGCACGGATTTGGGCGGTGTCGTCGGGATGACGCCGGGGGTCACCGAGGCGGAGCTGTCAGGAATCGCAACAGCGGTGACACCGGCGTTGCAGCGTGTCCTCGATGGAGCGGTGGAGGCTGAGCCAGGGTATCATGCACTCAACCTGCCCGAGGTGCTCGATCTGCAGGCGATCGAAGCGGCCGTGGATGCGGTGGGTGATGCGCAGCATATCGTCACCGTGGGAATCGGCGGGAGTGCCCTCGGTGCACAGCTGCTGACGGAGACGTTGTGTCCGGGGTATGATCACCATGTCCTCGACAGTGTGGACCCACTCCGTATCGTGCCACTGTTGCGGTCACTACCACTTGATGAGACGGTGTTTCACATCGTCAGTCAGTCAGGCGAGACGCCGGAGACGCTCGCGAACCTCGCTGTCGTCCGGGAGGTCTGTGCGGACGCGGGCATCTCCTGGGCGGACCAGACGGTGATCACGACAGGGTCGACGGGGCGGTTGGCGACGATCGCCGAGGAGCACGGTGTGATGGTGCTTCCTCCGGTATCGGGCGTTCCCGGTCGTTTCAGCGTGCTCAGTCCGACCTGCCTGTTCGCACCAGCGGTGTGGGGCGTCGACATCCAGGGGCTGTGTGCAGGTGCCGCCGGGGCGGTCCCAGCCGTGGGGACCGATGTGAGCGCGGGGGCGATGCTGGGGGCGGTCAGCCATCGGCTGTCCGCACGCGGGGCGTCGGTGTTCGTGATGATGCCGTATGCGGACCACCTCACCCGACTTTCGGAGTGGTTCGCACAGCTGTGGGCTGAGAGCCTCGGGAAGGAGGGATCGGGACAGACCCCGGTGAAAGCACGTGGGGTGACCGACCAACACTCACAGCTGCAGCTGTACCGCGATGGGCCGGCGGATAAGCTGATCTGCCAGGTCAGTGTGGCAGCACTCGAGACAGCAACACTGGGGATGGTCGAGGACTCGGGGCAACCCGCCCTTGACGGGCACCATCTGGGCGCGATCGCGGCTGCTGAACGGTTGGCGACGCGGGCGGCACTGGCACGCTCGTCGGTGCCGGTGATCGAGCTCGCGCTGGAGGAGGTGTCTGCGGCCGAGGTCGGTGCGCTGATCATGCACCTCCAGATGGCATGTATGGTCCATGGAGAGCTCGCCGGCGTCAACACGTTCGACCAGCCTGCCGTCGAGTGGGGCAAGGCTGCCACGGTCGAACTCTTGGAGTCGGCCACGGGACAGCCAGCAGCGCCACCGAGTCATCCGCCCCGGTGGTGGGTCGACGAATGACCGCCACTGCGGACTCGGGTGTCACCCCGATGTGGGGACTGCTGCTGGTCGCGGTACTGCTGGGAGCGGTCATCCTCGCAGCTGGGGTTGCCGTTGCGCTGGCGATCTGGCTCTTAGGGGTAGCAGGCATCGCTGCTGATGGCCCCCTTGGGCTGGCGCTGGTGAGTGTCGCCCAGTTCACCGGATTCGGGGTCGTCGCCTGGTGGTTCCTCCGCATCAAAGCGGTGGAGGGGGTGCTGCATCGCCTCTGGCCCGCGTGGGCGGACCTCCGATGGATCGGTGTCGGCATCGCCGTGTTGCTGGGCTTCTTTCTGGCAGCGAACTGGCTGCTTCAGCTGCTGTCGATTGAGGGTGCCGAGAGCGTCCTGGCCACACAGGGGGCCCAGCAACCGGTCTACTACCTGTACCTCATCCCGGTGACCATCATCCTCGTCGGGCCCATCGAGGAGCTGGTGTTCCGGGGGATCATCCAGGGGCTGTTGCGAGAGAGCCTGGGGACCGTGCCGGCGATCGCAGCTGCGTCTGTGATCTTCGCCGGGGTACACGTCGGTGCGTACACTGGGGGTGGACTCGGCGCGACACTGGTGTTCATCGCCGGACTGGGCGCGGTCTTGGGCGTGCTGTACGAGTGGTCGCAGTCGCTCGCAGTGGTGGCGGTCGTCCACGGGCTGTTCAATGCGGTCCAGTTCGCAGGGCTGTACCTGGTGAGCACAGGGGTGCTCTAGCCGTCGCCGGGGGCCTTCCGGGTCAGGGCGGCGCCACAGACGGGACAGCGGTCAGACGCATCATCGAAGGTGCGGCCACACCCCTGACACTGGAATCGCCATCGTCGCGTTGCGGTGATACCCTGCTGTGCGATGGTTCGGGTCCGCAACTGGAGTCGTTCGGCGACATTCTGCATCGCGTAATCATCCGTGACCAACGTCGCGTCGAGGTCGAACGCTGCGGCCACCACCCCGATGTCGGTCTCCGAGAGGACACCGGCGTCTCCTGAGGCATCCGCTGCGGTGCGGACACGGTCGACGCTCTCGCTCGACGGGCTGTGAAGCCGCATCCCGCCGCCGACATCCGCATCGAAGCGAAATGACGCACGGCCCGACAGCTCCGCCCGCACCGCTGATGTGCTCGCCGTCGGCTGGTCCGTCGTATAATGGCGAATGAACGCAGAGCTGTCGAGCACCTGCATCAGATGGCAGACCTACCGCGATACGACGATGTAGTCCTCGACCGATTGCACCTGTGAGACAGGGATGCGGAAGTTCCCGCCCTCGGTCACATCGAACGGGACGCGACGGGGATTGATCTCATCATACGGGGTCACCAACAAATCACGTAATTTCCCCGACTTCAGATCCATCTCCACATTGTACAACACTCCGAGCTGGGTACCGTCGGACCCCATCACCGCCTTCCCTGAGAGGTTCTCTGCGAGTTGCTCCGCCATAGCGAGGCATCAGGGTGCTCCGACATAAACACCTCGGGGATTGTGAATGACGACGCACTTAATGCCGACAGTCCGTTTGTGGCGGATATACCTCCCTGTGAGGCTGATTCGTCATGGCAGATACCGAACAGAGCTCCGCACAGCGGGCCGATGCTGTTACGCTGCGTACACCGATCGTAGCGGTGCTGGGGCATGTCGATCACGGGAAGACGACCCTGCTCGACACTATCCGGGGATCTGCAGTGAGTGAAGCCGAGGCTGGGGCGATCACCCAGCATATCGGGGCGACCGCGGTGCCGCTTGAGACCGTCGCTGAGATCGCAGGGTCGCTCGTCGACCCGGGCGACTTCGATCTCCCAGGGCTGCTGTTCATCGATACGCCGGGACACCATTCATTCGCGACGCTGCGCTCACGGGGCGGAGCATTGGCTGATATCGCCATTGTTGTGGTGGACGTGAACGATGGATTCCAACCACAGACCATCGAGGCACTGGAGATCCTCGAGCGGACGGGGACGCCATTCGTGATCGCAGCGAACAAGATCGATATGGTGCCAGGGTGGAGCTCCGAGGCGGGCGGCGCGATCAAGCCGATCTATGAGGCCCAGTCACCACGCACCCGCAAGCAGGCAGATGAGCGCCTGTATGAGATCATCGGCCGACTCAGCGATGCGGGCTTCTCTGCTGACCTGTACTGGCGCGTGCAGAACTTCACCCGCAACGTCGGGGTGGTGCCGTTGTCGGCGATCACGAGTGAGGGCGTCCCTGACCTGCTAGCGGTGCTGATGGGACTGTCCCAGCGGTACATGCGTGGTGATATGGAGATCAACGCGACCGGGGACGGGGCCGGGACGATCCTCGAGATCAAAGACGAGCGGGGCTTCGGAGCGACAATCGATGCCGTGCTGTATGATGGACGGATCGCGACGGATGACACCATCGTCGTCGGGGGCATCGACGGGCCCGTCGTCACTTCGGTGCGTGCGCTGCTTCGACCGCGGCCGAACGCGGAGATCCGGGTTGAGAAGCGGTTCGACCGGGTCGATATGGTCGAGGCCGCAGCAGGGGTGAAGATCGCAGGCCCCGAGCTGGATGCAGCCGTCGCCGGGGCGCCGGTGCGGGTCGTCGGTGATCGGGAGGTCGGTGAGGTCATCGAGCTGGTCGAAACCGAGCTTGCTGAGTTCGCCGTCACGACCGAGGAGTACGGGGTCGTCGTGAAGGCGGACACCTTGGGCAGCCTCGAGGCGATGATGGCCGCACTTGAGGAGGCTGAGGTCGCTGCGGTACGGGCGGAGGTGGGTGCGATCGCCCCACGGGATGTGACGATCGCATCGACGGGCAAGACCGAACAGGAGCAGGTGATCTTGGGATTCAATGTCCCGGTGCTGCCCTCTGCGGCCGATCTGCTCGATGCGACGGACGTGCGGTCATTCCGCTCGGATGTGATCTACACGTTGATCGAGGAGTACACCGCGTTCACCGAGGAGATCACCGCGACGCAGCAGGCGACGGTGCTGGACAAGATCGTCAGACCGTGCCGGTTCCGCATCCTCGAGGACCACATCTTCCGGCAGTCGAATCCCGCCGTCGTCGGTGTCGAGGTGCTAGCGGGCACGCTGACGAACAACCGTGCTGTGGTCCGCTTCGATGGTGCAGAACCAGACCGTGTGGGCACCCTCAGCGGGATCCAGCACCAGGGGGAAGATGTCGAATCGGTGCGTGCCGGCGCCGAGGTGTCTGTGGCGATCGATGGACCGACCGTCGGGCGACAGATCGATGAGGGGGATGAGCTGTGGGTGGAGCTCCCCGAGGCCCATGCGAAGGTCCTCGAACTGGAGCTCGCCGATGACATCCCTGGCGATGAGCTTGAGGCGTTGACCCAGTATGTGCAGCGACAACGCAAGCGAGAGCCATTTTGGGCCCGATGAGGGCGGCGTTCTTATCCGACTCGCACCGGTAGCAGAGGCATGTCGACTCCGGTGAGCACACAGCGGCCAGACAGCCCGATCACCACCAGCGGGACCGACCACATCACCATCTGGGGGTCAAACGAGGCGGACACGGTGGCCTTCTATCGTGATCTGCTAGGGATGCCACTGGTGCTGCGGCAGCCCAATCTCGACGCACCGGACCAGACGCACCTGTTCTTCGATACGGGCGATGGCCGGATCCTGACGGTGTTCGTCGGTGATCGACCGTCGAATCGCCGCGGGATCCCGGGTGCGACCGGGGCGGTACATCACCTGTGTTTCAGTGTGGACCCCACGCAGTTCGAGTCCACCATCGAGGCGGTGGAGGCAGATGGCCGCGGGTACAACGTGTTCGACCGAGGGGTCTTCCTGTCGGTGTACACGCACGACAACAACGGCCTCGTGATCGAGCTGACGACAGACAAGTACCCGATCCCTGCTGAACGGAAAGGAGAGGTGTTCGCGACCGCCCAGCGGCTTCGGGAGGAGGAGGGGGCGACCTACGCACAGGACCGGCACCTCGCGGGTGCGCTCGAGGAGCTCGGGCTTGATGCGACACCGTACGACCTGCCATCGGCATCCTCAGGGGTCGCGGGCGTCCGCTGAGGTCACAGGCTATCGGGCGGTGGGCACTAAGTCGTCACCGACGGCAACCATCGCCTGAAGTGCCGCACTCGCGGCGAGCCCCTTCGCTACCTCCTCCGTTGCGGCGGGGGTCAATCCACTCGCCAGCTCCTCAGCATCAGGCGTGAAACCCGCGCTGATCGGCGGTCCCGCAGGGGGATGTACTGCGACCATCGCTGCGGGACCGTCCTGGCCGACGACCAGCTCTGAGCCGACGACGAAGCCCTCCGGGAGGTAGGTCTGTGTGGCAGCGACGATTCCGGCGACCGCCTCCCGCAGGTGCTGTGCCTCCACATCCGTCAGATCCACCCGCACGGGACCGGATGTGTCCAACGTGACATCTGCATGCTCATACGGCGCATCGTCGAACATCGTTCTTGTATCAGCTAATGACGGGTGCTGAATAAACCCCTCGTCGTCAATCGGAGCTGGCCGTCGCAGACTCGCTGCGAGGCCCCGGAAGGTCCACATCAGGAAGCTCGTCACGGAGATACCGACCCGTATGGGAGGCTTCGACGCGTGCGACCTCCTCGGGGGTGCCGGCGGCGACCACCGCGCCCCCACCATCACCCCCATCCGGCCCGAGGTCGATGATGTGGTCTGCGTTCTTGATGAGGTCGAGCTCGTGTTCGACCACGACGATCGTGTTGCCCGCATCGGTGAGGCGGTGCAGCACATCTATCAGCTTCCGCTCATCCTCCTTGTGCAGCCCCGTCGTCGGCTCATCCAGCAGGTACAGCGTCTCACCGGACTGCTTCTTGCCCAACTCCTCTGCGAGCTTGATGCGCTGTGCCTCCCCACCACTCAGCGTGGTCGACGGCTGACCCAGCCGCATGTACCCCAACCCAACGTCCTCCAGCAGCTGTAGGCGTCGCCGGATCTGAGGATTCGCCTCGAAGAACGACAGTGCCTCTGAGACCTCCATCTCGAGGATATCGGCGATGCTCTGGTCCTTGTAGCGCACCTCCAGGGTCTCCGCATTGTACCGCTTGCCACCGCAGCGATCACAGGGGACGTACACATCTGAGAGGAAGTTCATCTCGATTCGCACCTCACCCTGGCCACCGCAGCCCTCACAGCGCCCCCCTTTGACGTTGAAGGAGAACCGGCCGCGGTCGTACCCGCGCTGACGGGCCAGCTTGGTCTCCGCGAACAGCTCCCGGATGTAATCAAAGACACCGGTGTACGTCGCGGGATTCGACCGTGGGGTGCGGCCGATGGGTGACTGATCGATCAGTCGAACGGTCTCGATCGCGTCCAATCCCTCGATCGTATCATGCTCGCCTGGGTCGACTGCGGTGTTGCCGTGGATATCGCGCGCGAGCTGCTTGTACAGCACCTCGTGCATGAGCGTCGACTTCCCGGACCCGCTCACCCCGGTGATCGCGACGAACTGTCCGAGTGGGATCGAAACGTCGATGTCACGGAGATTGTGCTGGCGCGCCCCACGGATGGTGATCGCAGCGTCAGCAACGCGGCGATCGGATGGCACCGGTATCTGTCGACGGCCCGCCAGGTAGTCGGCGGTGATCGAATCACTCGCGCACACGGTCTCGAAGTCACCTGCTGCGACGACCTCACCACCGTGGCGGCCGGGGCCGGGGCCCATATCGATGATGTGGTCCGCACGGCGCATCGTCTCCGCATCATGCTCGACGATCACCAACGTGTTGCCCAGGTCTTTGAGTCCCTCGAGGGTGTTCAACAGGCGGTCATTATCCCGTTGATGCAGGCCGATCGACGGCTCATCGAGCACGTACAGCACCCCAACCAGCTTCGAGCCGACCTGGGTGGCCAGGCGGATCCGCTGGCTCTCCCCACCAGAGAGTGTCGATGCCTCCCGGTCGAGGGTGAGATACTCCAAGCCGACCTCCTGCATGAACGCCAATCGTGTGCGGATCTCCTTGATGATCTCCGTGGCGATCGTGCGCTCGCGTTCGCTGAGTGCTGCGGGCAGCGTCTCGAAGTATTGCAGTGCCTCCCCGATCGACATGCGGTTGACCTCGGTGATCGCCGTATCGGCGACAAGCACGTGGCGTGACTGCTCGCGCAGCCGCGTGCCGTCGCATGCCGGACAGGTGGTGACGGCCATGTAATCCTCGATGTGTTCGCGGGTCGAACGGGAATCGGTCTCCACGTGCCGCCGCTGGAGGTTGGGGATGACCCCCTCGAACCGTTGGGTCTTCCGCCGCACACCAGACCGCGTGTACCGCTCGAAGACCACCGCCTCGTCCGTCCCGTACAGGAACTGCTGCTGGATGGACCTCGGGATCTCGGCGAACGGGGTCTCCACGTCGACGTCGAAGTGGGCGGCGACGGAGTCGATGCGGGTCCGGTAGTATGAGCGGTTGTACGACCACGGCTCGAAGACCGACCGCAGCGGTTTCGTGGGGTCGACGACCACCAGCGTCTCGTCCACCTCCTTCGTCTGTCCGAGCCCCTCACAGGCGGGGCACGCACCGTGTGGGCTGTTGAATGAGAACGAGCGGGTCTCGATCTCGCTGAAGCGGAACGACGAGTTCGGGTTGCCCAGCGCCTCGGAGAACTCCAATGCGATCCGCTGTTCCGCTTCGGTCGCGCCCAGATCGCCTGTCCGCCGGGAGTTCGACGCGAGGTCGAGATCCGCGGGGGGGTCGGGTAACACCACCTTCAGGACCCCATCGGCCTCCTCGAGTGCGGTCTCGACGGAGTCCATCAATCGCGCCCGGTCACTCGCGTCGAGTTTCACGCGGTCGACGATCACATCGATCGTGTGGTCGTAGTTCTTATCCAGGGTGGGCCGGTCAACGCTCAGGTCCACCACCTCGCCGTCGACCTCCACACGGACGTAGCCATCTGCGACCAGCCGGTCGAAGAGGTCCTCGAAGGCGCCCTTCTCGTCTCGCACGAGCGGTGCCATGATCTGTGCCTTGGTCCCCGTCGGGAGCTCCAGCAGCTGATCGACCATGTCAGTCGCAGACTGCTCGCCCACCTCCTCACCGGTAATCGGGTCATACTGCGTCCCCACCCGTGCATACAACAGTCTGAGGTAATCATGCAGCTCGGTGACTGTCCCCACCGTTGACCGGGGATTGTTCGCTGCGTTCTTCTGGTCGATCGATATCGCCGGTGAGAGTCCCTCGACCGCCTCGACCTGTGGCTTGTCCATCTGCCCAAGGAAGTTCCGTGCGTACGCAGACAGCGACTCGATGTACCGCCGCTGGCCTTCTGCGTAGATCGTCTCGAATGCGAGCGAGGACTTGCCTGACCCACTGAGACCGGTCACGACCGTCATCGCATCACGGGGCAGCCGGACGTCGAGATCTTTGAGGTTGTGCTCGGTGGCACCCCGTACTTCGATGTGGTCGGCACTCATCAACCATCAGTTGGGCGGCGTGCTGGAAAGGCCGTCGGTTCCAGAGACGTCTCAGTTCAGCTTCTGCCGGGACACGCCCACTCCCGTGGGTGTGATGATGAGTTGGTCGTCTCCCTTCTGAACGATATCGCCGTTGACCTCCTCTGCGACCTGCCGGAGGCTGTCGACGATGCGCTCCATCGTCCGGTCAGACGTGTTATGACGAGTCACGTCGGCGATGACCATGTCGCCGTCGTACACTGCATCTTTGATGTCGATGACATCTTTCTGCTCGGAAATCGAGGCGATACGAACGTTGAGCGCCGCCCCAGGTGCTGCCATGTCAATGTCATCGAGGTCCAGCTCGACGTACTCATCGACCGACCGTGGGGCACTGCCGGTGATGATCTTCCGCATCAGTCCCATAGCTCAACAAACCGCTGTCCGGTCCATAGGTCTTACGTCAGACGCCGGGATGACATGCATCTTCAGCGACCATGGCGGGTCAGTGCGACCGGCAGCCCAGTCACCTGGACGGCCTCTGAGTTGTCCGGGGAGTGGACGATCATCTCCCCGCGGCCCAGATAGGGAACTGCCCACCGAAGTGCAGCTGGTACGTTCACACGGTCGATCGCCGCCCTGTCGACCAGGTTCAACACACATCTGGTGTTGACCTGCTTGAAGATCCCGGGGGCGATATCCTGGGGATCCTGGGTGATGAGGAACAGACCCAACCGCTCTTTCCGCCCCTGTTTGGCAGCCTCTGTGAATGTGGCGATGACCTGCTGTGCCTGCGCTCCCTCCGCATCTGCGAGGAAGTTGTGCGCCTCGTCCATCCCGATCACCAGCGGTGTCTCCTTGACACGCTGTGAGAGCGGTGATGTCGACAGCTTCGAGTCGATCAGGAAGCCGCTGACGGCGAGCACGACGATCGATCGGACCCGTGAGTCTGCCAGGTGGTAGGTGGGGATCACCGTCAGGCCTCCAGGGCGCACCAGCCGGTGGTCCAGCTCCGGGAGGGAGGGTGCCGCCTGGTCGAAGATCTCCCGTGGGACCGCCCGGACACGGCGCACCACCGCATCGTAGGTCGCCTCATGGATCCGGTCTCGGTCGACTGCGGTATCGCGTGCCTTCGCCGTTGCCAGATGATCGAGGAACGCAGAGAAGGTGGGAGCATCCGATGTCGCGAAGAAGCGTCGCAGCAGACTTCGCAGGGCGTGGTACTGCTGCTCGTTCAGGTCACCACCCGCGATGAGATATGGCCGCTGTCGCGTCATGCTGAATGGGATGGTGAACGCGAGTGTCTCTGCAGAGTGTCCAGACGGTGCGTAGGTGGTGTCGCCGAAGCGTGGAACCAGCGCGAGTGTGTCGGTGACCGCACCGTGTGCGATACCCGTCGCATCCAGCTGTTGCTGCCAGTCGGCGTCGACTGCTGGGTTGGCATGGGCCATCTGTGCATACTCATCCTGCGGGTCGAACTGGACCACCGCGGGCGCGAGCTGCCGGCCATCCCCGAGCGTGTAGCGACGGTCGGGCGTGAGCAGCTGGCGGAGCATGTTCTTCGCCATGTGGGTCTTGCCTGCACCGGTGCCCCCGGCGATAAGCAGATGCCGGAATATCAGCGGGTCGCCCGGTGAGTCGACGTCACGAAGGCGGTAGTCGATCGGGGTCGAAGGGGTACCGGTCTCGATCACGCGGCCGTTGACCGCGACATGGCCGAGGAACAGTCCGCTCGACGGAATCGCGAGTCCGCTCTTTATTTCCCCAGGATCTGCGGCGACACGGACGGCCGCACCCGGTTTCGGGAGCCGATCAGATGCACGGCGTGCGTAGTCATCCCCATCCGGCGTGAGGATACCGAGTGGGTCCATCCTGACCAGCAGTTTGTACGCACGTTCGTCGAACCGATCAGATGACAGCGCCCGGCGGGTCTGGATCTCCGTCGCGTCATCGAGTTCGAACTCGGCTTCGTACTCCATCGCGGTGACGCGGGTGAACAGCAGGTCACCCTCGGGGTATGGCACAAGCAGATACTGCCCGAGTCGCACCTCATCCCGGTCATCCGCACTGATGTACGCAGTGAGTCGTGTATCCGCCTCCTCCGTCGACAGCTGCAGCCCTGGGGCGACGGCAATCGCCCCGATCGGATCGCTTGCGCCTGCATCAGGCTCACCCGGCGGGGAGAACTCGCCGATATCCATGCTGCATCTTCAGCCCAGGGGGGTTTAACACCGCCTCTGGGCGGCGGGGCTAAACGCACACCCCTGTGAGGTGCACATGATGATATTCGTCCGCGGACTGGCGGCGGGCACCGGCCTGACGGGGACGGTGTTCGAGCCGCATGAGACGCCACCGAGGTATGCGGGTGCGCCTGAGGACAGCGCACCGTACGTGTGGGTCTGTGACGAGTTCTACGAGGTCCTCAGCGGCGGCGCCGCAGCCGTGATCGGCGGAGAGACGATCCAGATCGCATTCGAATCACCCCTCCCTCGGGGGTTCGACACGGAACCGGCCGCGCTCAATGCAGCGGTGGAGCACCTGCAGCTCCAGTTCGCACGGGTGGGCGTCCCAGGTGACGATGTCGAGATTGAAATAGAGCGGCGGTGATTATCGACGGTCGATGAGGCCCCAGCGGACATCGTCATACCGCCGCAGCTGAGCGGATTCGAGCAGCTGGGCGAACCGACGTTTGAGCCTGGCCTTCTCGGAGCGGTCGATCCGTGCGAGATGATCCGCACGCCTGATCACGGTGGGGGGACCGCCCTCAACGGCCACCGACTGGAGGACGAGCTGCTCGATCTGCTCGCGAGCGCGGGGATCGTCGACGATGGCCGAGGGTGCATCCACCCGGTAGACGATGGCATCACGCGGGTCATACAGCATCATGAAGCACCGACGAAGGCCGGTCAGCTCTCCGCTGAGGGGGGCATCGACAATGTCGGGAAGCTGGTCGATCGCCGCATCTGGCCCCAGCATCGATCGGAACCAGTTCGTGTACACGAGCTGATGACGGTCGGTCTGTGCACCGAGCAACTCGGCGAAGAACGCCGTGTCAGTGACCCAGGGGATCGTCTCCCCCTGTGCGCGGAGGGTGGAGACGATCCCGCGTGCACTGGGGTTCTTCACGAAGCCGAAGATGAGGCGGTCGGTCGTAAGCAGGCGATCGATGAGTGTGAGATATGTCCGCAGCGCCTCTGTCGGGTATCCCGTCGCGGCGACGGTCCGGAGACGGTCCTCGCCGGCACGCCATCTGAGCAGCTCCAACGGATACAGCGGCCCATCCAGCACGAGACAGTCACTGATGGCATCGATATGCTCCAGCGCGTGTGCACCCTCAGCGAGGTACAGGGCCAGTGCATGGACGACACCCTCGGCATAGCGGCTGATCTGAGGAGCCTGTATCATGCGGAACCGTCCGTGTCCCGCATCCGTCGTTTGCCACTCCGTGGTCAGGTCGACCGTCTCATCGGCGATGTGGGCGGTGGCGACGAGCGTACGGCGGCGATGCAGGGGGACATCAACCGGGTCACTCGCCATCGCCGCCTGCGCAGCATCGACGACGAGCCCGTTGCGGAAGGTCGTCGGGTTGATCGTCCCAGCATCGACCCCGTGGACCGCCGAGACCGGCGAGTGCCAGCCCGCTGCTGTCTCCAGTGCGACGCTGTGCACGCTGGGCGACCCGATCGGTTCGAGGCAGGCCACACCATCAGGACCGACCAGTGGGTCCAACGCATCCGTGAACAGTGAGGCGGGATCTGTTGACGGACGCGTCACACGCAGCTCCTCGGAGAGCGATGCCGCTGCGTCGGCAAGTGCTTCGATGTGGACGCGATCGAGGGTCACATCAGTGTCTCCCAGCCTCAGGGTATATGTCCCCGGCCAGGCGGTGTTCGAGGAGCATCCCGACGAAGCGCTTGAGCCCACCGGCGTCCGTGATGATGATCCGCGACGGGTCGAGGCGGTCGATGGCGGGGTGTGCTTGACGGTCGAGCCGGTCGAACAGCCCCTCCTCCGCGGGATCGACGTCGAGGATGAGCCCCGATGCATCACACCTGGCTCGAAGGAATGGCCTCGTAGGCGGATGATGCGGCGAGACCAACACACACCCGGGAGAGTCACTCTCGTCCATCGACGGGAGTCGGAGGGACCGGATGGGATAGCGCATGAGGAGCCGGTGTCCGTGAAGCTCCGCCACGAGGTGCTTCAACAGCACGAGACACTGTGCCATCAGCTGGATGGGGGCTGGGGGACCCCATACTCCTCCAGAAGTGCCTGGGTCACCTCGGGGACTTGCAATCCCCGCAGCTTCAGCTCGAGTGCCGCTGCGAGCTCGATCGGGACACCGAGGCGCTGTTGGCGGGCATTGATCGCGGCGACTGCTGACCTGCGGTCGATTCCCTCCGCCTCGAACCGTGCGAGCAGGCGATCGAAGTGGCTCTGCTGCTCCAGGACCGACGCCGACGGTCTGAAGTCACGGGGGATCTCCACCGCCGAGTAGTCGTACATCACTCGCAGCTGGTCATCTTCCCGGGTCAGAATGCCCTCCTCGACGGCGATCGCGATCAGCTGCTCCACCTCCGCTGGCTGGAACCAGTCGCGGTCAACACTGAGTGCAACGGTGACATCCCCGATGGGGACGCTGTCGCTTCCCGCTTGGAGGAACGGAAGGGCGAGGACACGACGACGGTCGTTCATCATGTCGAGAAGGTTGCCGCAGGGGCTCATGGATTTCGGTCGGGACACAGACAGATGTAAGCGCAGAGCTACGGAACGCCGACCATGACACTGACCTTCGAGACACGCCTCCAGGATGCAGCAGGCCGGATCGGCCGCCTGGCAGTCTCGACGGCCGATAGCGTCATTCAGACACCCACACTGCTACCCGTGGTCAACCCAAACATCCAGACCATCGATGCCACCGACTTGAGCAGCGCTGGCGCGGAGATGGTGATCACCAACGCATACATCATCTACACGACCCCATCGCTGCGCGAGCAGGCGCTCGAGGAGGGGCTGCGGTCGGTCGTGGGATTCGACGGGCCCATCATGACCGACTCGGGGTCTTTCCAGCTGGCGACGTACGGCGACATCGACGTGGACACCACCGAGATCATCGAGTTCCAATCTGCGATTGGCACGGATATCGCCACGCCGGTGGATCTCCCGACAGCACCAGACGCCAGCGTTGCGCAGACGGAGGAGGACCTCCAGCACACTGACGATGCCATCGCCCATGCGATGTCGATGGAGACGGGTGAGATGGCAATCACCGGTCCTGTGCAGGGGTCGACCCATCCGACACTCCGCCGACGAGCTGGTGCGGCAGCGCGCAAACATGCATGTGACCTGTATGCCATCGGGGCGGTGGTTCCACTGCTGAACAGCTACCGATACGCGGAGATGGTGGACGTGATCGTGGCGGCGAAGGAGGGCCTCGGCCCGGCGGTGCCGGTCCATCTGTTCGGGGCGGGCCATCCGATGATGTTCGCACTCGCGGTGGCAGCGGGCTGTGACCTGTTTGATTCCGCTGCATATGCCCTGTATGCGAGGGATGGTCGCTATCTGACCGTCGCCGGCACCGCCCATCTCGCGGAGATGGACACGCTGCCATGTGAGTGTCCGGTGTGTCTCGAACACACATCCACGAGCCTCCAGATGGCGTCACCTGAGGAGCGTGAGCGCCAGCTCGCACTCCATAATCTGTACGTCTCATTCGCAGAGCTCAGACGTGTCCGTGCAGCGATCGCTGCAGGCGATCTCCTGGAGCTTGTCGAACAGCGGGCGCGAGGGCACCCCGCACTGCTCGATGGATACCGCAGACTGCTCGCGCACGTAGAGTATCTTGAGCGACACGATCGTGCATCGAAGGGCGGCTTCTTCGGAGTCTCGCAGGAGGCGGCGAGTCGGCCAGAGGTCCACCGGCATCAACGGCGTGTCACCGCCGTACCGATGGGAAGTGAGGTCCTGATCACCGAGGGTGACTGCAGTGCAAGCGGTGGGTATGACACCTGTTGGCGACTGATGCCGCCGTTCGGTCCGGTCCCGATGGCCCTGCAGGATAGCTACCCCACCAATGCGACCCTCCCCCAGGATGCGACAGAGGCGGAGCGTCGGATGGCGGTGAACGGGGTGCTGCAGCTGGTGGCTGCACACCCCAGCAGTCGCTTCACGGTCGCCCACCATGGGTGGCCGCCGTCGACGCTCGCGGCGATATCGTCAGATGTGGTGATGATCGACCTGACGGACTGAGGACATCAGCCTCCTGCTGTGATGTGGTGGGACCAGCTGTGCGGGTGTGTCATGTCGGTGCGGTGCTCATGTCAATCCTCCAATGGGTGCCGGTGCACGGGCCTTCCTGAGATACACGAGCAAAACGGTGCAGTGGCACTGGGTGTGCATGGCGGCAGCCCGCCTGCTGCATCGTTCATGTACATGCTCGGTCCACCGGCAGAGCGGCCAGCACATCCACGGCGACACGAAATACCTTAGCGAGTCACGCTGCTGCTGTTGCTATGACAGAGTTCTTCGAGGTGCTCGCGACAGATGGTGCAGCGCGAGCCGCAGAGCTCCGCATCGACCCGGCGGTGCAGACACCCGGTCGGATCGATGAGCGTGTGATCGATGCGGGGAGTCTGTGGGTCGATGATCGCACAGAACCGTCACTGACGCCAGAGGCACTGACCATCCTGCCACACCGGGCGATGCCCACGGGGACGGATGAACGGGTGGTGGCGGCGTTCCCGCCGGCAGGGACCGACCAGGAGGGTGCGGCCGCCGCGGTGATAACCCCCGCATCGGTGACGGCCGTGGATGCCGACGTATACGTCCTCTCAGGAGCGAGGGGGATGATGGGTCATGCTGCGGCGGTTGTGGATGCGATCCTCGCGGTCCGCGAACGGGCACCGGAGGACACAGGGCTGTACCTCGCTGGGTGTGCAGATCCGATGAACGTCGCCATGCTCGTGTATGCGGGGGTCGATCTGGTCGATGCCAGTGCTGCTGCGGCAGCGGGGTTCGATGGCCACTACCAGACAGCGATGGGCATGACCCCAGCGGAGGACCTCACCGAGCGCCCGTGCATGTGTCCGGTGTGTGCAGAGGGTGAGGGCCCGCTTGAGGACCCTGCGGCGGTTGCCGCGCACAATGTGCATGCGCTGGATGTGGAGCTGCGCCGCATCCGCGCTGCGATCGATGCGGGCACTTTGCGTGATCATGTCGAGATGCAGGCCCGTGTGGATCAGTGGCTGTTGGGCATGCTGCGACGTATCGATCAACAGTATGCATATCTCGAGCGGCGCAGTGCGGTCAGCGGGCGGGCGACGATCAGGGCGACGAGTGATGACACCCTGCGGCGGGTGGCCATCCAGCGATACGCCGGACGGGTGACAGAGCGCTATGAGAATCGGTTCCGCCACCCGTTGGTGCTGTTGCCCTGTTCGGCCCGCAAGCCCTACAGCACCTCCCAGAGTCACCGGCAGTTCTACGATGCGATCGACTACCGGGCGCATGTGGTGTCGATGACATCGCCGATCGGTGTGGTCCCGATGGAGCTTGAGCTGACCTACCCTGCACAGCACTATGACACGGTGGTCACGGGCCGCTGGTCGGCCACAGAAATCGAGTTCGTCGCGTCAGTCCTCGAGGAATATCTCAAGGAGAACCCCTATCCGCGGGTCATCGCTCATGTGCCCGATGAGGGGTATCGAGTGATCTGTGAACGGGTCGCCGCCTCCGTTGATGTGCCCTTCGAGTACACCAGCACAGACCACCCGACGACCGATGAGTCATTGGAGGCGCTGGGGGAGACGCTCTCTGGTGAGCTTCGCTACACCAAGGCGGAACGTGAGTCGAAGACCATCCAGGCGATGGCGGACTACCAGTTCGGTCGGGGGGTCGGACCGGTGCTTTTCCCACGAGCATCCACCGAGCTCAACGGTCGGTATCCGAAGCTGCAGGTGTGTGACAGCGACGGTGAGCAACTCGCGGTGATGGTCCCGCAGTACGGATTGCTGGCGCTCTCACTCGCAGGGGCGAGGCGCTGGCAGGAGATGGTATCCTCCGCGCCGACGGTCCATATCGACGGATTCGTGCCACATGGAGATGTGCTCGCGCCGGGGGTGGTCGATGCGGATACCCGCATCAGACCAGGTGAGGAGGTCCTCATCGAGGGGCCGGAGGCATTCGGGGTTGGCCGCGCAGTGATGGACGGCCAGGCGATGGTCGAGGCGCAGCGGGGGGTGGCGGTGGATGTGCGGCATATCGAAGCACTGTGAGCAAGACCCTTTGTGCTCTCATGCACTTGGTGGTGTATGGCCGAGGACCGTGAGATCGATATCGGGATTCCGACCGGGGTGTACGAGCTGCTACCCGATGATGGTGAGGGAGCGGCACTGGATATGGAGCAGGCGATCGGCGGGCTTGAGCGGAACCTCGAGCGTGCGATCGGTGGTGCAGATAGCCGGGAGGAGGCGACCGGGTATGTGGTCGATGCGATCGAACACCTCGAAGCTCGGATCGAGCGCTATGATGAGTTCATCCCCGAGCTGCGCGCGTGGGGGCAGTCACCGGTCTATGCCGTCGCTTGGCGGAACCTGTATGCAGAGGTGATCGCACAGTTGTATGCGCATGAGTGGCTGGGACCGTCGATCGACAAGGAGCGCAACTACCGACTGGTGGAAGATGGCATCCGCTTCGGCAAACGCTGAGACAGCAGGTGTGTTTTTTACGGTCTGACTGCCGATTGACTGCATGGATGTCACGCTGCGGTTCTTCGCCAACTTCCGGGATGAGGTGGGGCAGAAGTCGATCTCGCGATCCTATGATGCGACGACGGTGGGAGAGGTGCTCATCGCACTGGAGTCGGAGTTCCCCGGACTCGAGGGTGAGATCCTTGATGGTGGTACGGTGAGAGGCAATGTGAATGTGCTACTGAACGGCCGGGATATCGAACATGAGGACGGCATCGGGTCGACACTCGAGGCGGATGATACCCTCTCGATCTTCCCACCGGTCGCCGGTGGGGGAGTCCGGTGACCGAGACGCGCAGACGCGCGTTCCGCGGCATCTCCGGGCGGCTCGCTCGGGAGTACCTGAGCCGCTTGGGAGGGGAGGTCAGTGCTGGGGGGCATGTGTCAGGTCCACACTGGTCCGCATCGATCAACGAGGAGACAGTCGAGGTGGGGCCCAGCCTGACGCTGACAGAGGTGCAGATCACCTTCGAAGGTGCGGCAGAGGAGCTCGATGAGTTGATCCCCTCATTCGCCCGCAAGGCCATGCGGGCGGGCGGTTAGATGGGATCGAGCGCAACTGACCCCAGGATACCGATCGACGGATCTGTCATCCTGTACACCTGTGCGGTCGCGAGCATCCCTGCGCGGGCGATGGGGCCGCTGCTCCGGGAGGTGCAGGCCTATCTGCACCCACGGCAGCGACGATATGCGAAGCGGTGGGAGTGTGTCGTCGAGACGCCGGCACGAGCGATCTATCTCGTTGATCCGGAGCATTGGGACCGGATCGCAGAGGTGCTGTCACTCGACCGGCGTGAGCAGGATGCGGCCGAACGGGCACACAGTCGACAGCTGCTGACCGCCGGCAGGGACGCTGGTAGACGTGCTGAATTCGAGACCGCCCTGGAGATCCGCAGTGCGGTCGTGGTGGGTACCAGCGCCGATACAGGGGCGAGTGAGTGATGGCAGGCAGCAGCGTGGCCACGGAGCTGCGACAGGGGGTCCGTGATGTCAGTCCGATCATCATCGGAATCGTGCCGTTCGGGCTGATTGCTGGGGCTGCGGGTGTCGAGGCGGGGCTGTCCCCAGCACAGACCATGGGGCTGTCCATCTTCGTGTTCGCGGGAGCATCTCAGCTTGCTGCGATCGAACTGTTTGGGCAGGACGCCGGCATCGGCCTCATCGCCATCACTGCGCTCATCATCAACGCGCGGATGATGATGTACTCCGCATCGCTCGCACCCCATGTACTCGACTTCCGACGGCGATTGAAACTGCTGGTGACGTACGTATTGACCGATCAGGCGTACGCGCTGTCGATCGCGCGGTATGAGCAAGCGGAGCTCGGCGATGGTCAGAAGGCGTGGTACTACCTCGGCGTTGCACTCACGCTCTGGGTGGTCTGGCAGGTGACGACGGCGATCGGCATCCTGGTCGGTGCGGCGGTCCCACCTGCCTTGCAGCTGGAGTTCGCCGTCCCACTCGTCTTCCTCGCGATCTTGGGCAGGTCGATCAACACCACCAGCAGGCAGGTGGCCGCTGTGGTAGGAGCCCTCGTGGCGGTCCTGTGGGCACTGTTGGAGGTGCAGTACAACCTGGGGCTGTTGTTGGGTGGGACCGCGGGTGTGCTGGCGGGGACCGTCTGGATGCTACGCGGTCCCGGAGTGCAGCGTCGATGATAGCCGATACCCTGGTGTGGGCGACCATCGGCATCATCGCGGTGGGGACATTCGCTATCCGTGGATCGTTCATCGCGTTGTTCAGTCTGATCGACGCGGTCCCCCGGCGGGTGGAGCTGCTGTTAGGGTTCGTACCGGCGGCGGTGTTGGCCGCACTGGCGGTCCCGAGCATCGTGGTCGCCGATGGAACACTGGTCGCCCTGAGCGAACCACGTCTGATCGCAGGGGCCATCGCAGGGGGGACGGCGGTCATCACAGACAACATGTTCACTGTCATCGCAGTTGGCATGGGCGTGCTGTGGATTGTCACTGCGGTGGGATAGTCGACGAGTCGGAGGCCTTATTCGACTGAGGTGCCGACTCACGTGGAATGAACGAAGCGGTGGTCTCTGTGGTCGAGTTCCTGGTGACCGCACACCTGTACACTGAGCATCGGACGTTGGACGAGAATGATCTCCCACCACGGTACCGTCGGGTCCTGTGGGATGAGACCCAGCAGGATGATGAGGAGGGGCCACAGACGGTGGTGATCACCCGTCCGATCGTGGTGACCGAAGAGCTCGCACAAACCGCGACGGGTTGTGCAGAGCCATGGGAGGCGGTCAAAGACCTGTTGTTCACCGACCGTGACGAGTTCAATGGACGCATCCGGCTCACCCAGCCTGAGATGGCGGTCGATTGGGTCACCGAGCACGTGTCGGAAGAGGCGATCGGATCGAACCCCACGTTGGCGTATGTGGTCGGTGATGACCTGGGTATCAGCTATGAGGAGGCACGAGAGAACACCCGCCCGATCCATGCAGATCGCGTCTGGATCGACAGTCTACTCGAGGCGTACTTCGACCCCGAGGATGAGGCTGATATGCTTGATCTGGTGCAGGTGAAAGCACCCGAGGAGATCGAGATGACGATCGACGATCTCGTGCTCACCAGTGATCAGGAAGGGGAGATCGCGAAATTGATGAAGGCGATCGAGCATCGTGACTACCTGGCAGAGATCGGTCTTCGAGAGATCGGGAAAATCCTCTTCGTTGGGCCACCGGGGACCGGCAAGACGACCATAACGCGGGCGCTGGCGCACGAGCTAGGGCTGCCGTTCGTCGAGGTGCGGCTGTCGATGATCACGAGTCAGTACCTCGGTGAGACCGCGAAGAACGTTGACAAATCCTTCGAGGTGGCCAAGCGGCTCGCACCATGCATCCTCTTCATCGATGAGTTCGATTCGGTCGCGAAGACCCGACGGTCGGACGAGCATGCGGCGCTGAAGCGGGCGGTCAACACGCTCCTGAAAAGCATCGATGATATCTCTCTTATCCGCGATGAGGTCATCCTCATCGGGGCGACGAACCACCCAGACCAGCTGGATGGGGCAGCATGGCGTCGGTTCGATGAGATCGTCAACTTCCCACTACCCGATGAGCAGATGCGTGCGGACATCCTGTCGATTGTGACAGATCGCATGACCATCGAGGAGTTCGATCCTGCAGCGATCGCGGCACAGACGGAGGGATTGACTGGTTCCGACCTGCGGATGGTGATGCGCGAGGCCGTCCTGGAGGCCCTCGCAGAAGAGCGAACACTCCTGACACAGGAGGATGTGTTGGATGCGGTGACCGACTTCGAAGAGCGTGATACGCTCAAGAACATGAACATGATGGCGCAGAACGGTCAGCCCGTCGCAGGCGATGGTGGTGCGGCACATGACCATGACCACGATCATGATCATGATCACGATCACACCCACGGGCACGCACACGGGCAGTGAGCACCCCTGGGTCCGAGAGGGGGTGACCGATGCACGGTATGGAGGTGACACTGCTAGGGACTGGTGACACGACGGGTACGCCCACTGTGGGATGTGCGTGTGAGACGTGTCAGACCGCACGCGAGCAGGGCATCGAGCGTTCACGGTTCTCGGTACACGTGCAGAATCATCGAAGCGGGGAGTCCCTCCTCATCGACTTCAGTCCAGACTTCCGTGCTCAGTTCGCCGAGCATGCGGTCCCCCTGCCAGATGCGGGGATAGTCACACACATCCACTTCGACCATGTGGATGGACTCGGCAACGCCTACCGGCTCTTCGATCATCTCCCGGTGTACGCCTCTGCGAGACCGGGACCAGATGGCCAGCCATCGGTCGCGACGACGATCGCGGAGAAGTACTCGTATCTGCGGCCTGTGGAGGTGATGGGTATCGAGCCGTTTGAGCCCCAACAGGTCTGCGGACTGGAGGTCACCCTTGTGCCGGTGGTGCACCCACCAGTGCAGTCGTACGGGGTCGTCATAGCAGACCCAGAACGCGATACCCGTGTGGCGATCTCTGGGGATACAGCCTACGGCATCGATACCGCAGCCCGGGAGGTATTCCATGGGGCCGATCTCTTTCTCGCCGATGCGATCGTCCCCGCTGCACTCTGCGATCGGCACCCACTCGGTGGGGCCGATCATACCACCGCAGGCATCCCACGGACGTTCGGGACGAAACACATGACGCGCGAGGGTGCACTCGAGTTGGCTGCGGAGCTGGAGGTCGGTGAGGTGCGACTCGTGCACACTGCACACTTCTATCCCGCATCAGAAGCGTTCGATCCGGTCCTCGCTGTGGATGGTGAGCGGTACAGGATCTGACCCTCAGAACTCCCCGATCCGACTCTGCTCACGTGCGAACCCATCCACCTCAGGCTCCCACGGTGTCCGTTCGGCCCGCTTCTGTACACGGATGTCCGTCGGTGGCGAAGCCCCCGTGAAGTACGGGCAGTGGGTGCCACAGGTGTGTGTGGGGTCGATCGGTCGGTCCAGCTCTCTACAGTGCGGTGCTGCGGCCTCGTCGAGATGGAAATGGGTGCAGCCGACGAGGGGGAACCGTCGCCAGCCACGACCGTATGCACGCTCGGCGATCTGCCGGCGGAGGCGCTGCTTCTGCCCGACGGACACGGCCCGCAGCTCGGTATGATCAGACTGCTGCTCTGTGGGGACCATCGCGGGGCTATCCACCGGGAGGGCTGCGGGCTCGCGATGCACCGTGAGGGCTCCTGCAGCAGGGTCGAACTCCCAGACACCCACCGCAGCGGGGATCCGGTTCAGATGTGCCCCGGTCACCGATGATGCGGTCGCGATGACCACACGGTCCGCCACAGCGAGGCTCAGGTCGAACCGGAGCTGCTCAGTGAGCGCGCCTGGGCGGTTGAGGTCCGGCTTGTTCTCGATGGCGAGGATCGGTCCGAACCAGTCAGATGGATACGCCACGGTGCGCCTGACGTACGTCCGGCCCGCCCGCCGCTCACATTCGATGTACCCTGCGGCGACCCCCGCCTCGAGGACAGTCTCACGATACGGTGGACCGATGGAGAGGCACTGACCGACAGGGACGGCGCGGCCGGAGGGGATCTCCGCTCGGATGAGCTCCTCGGGGATCGTCGCCGGACCGATCTGTGAACGGGCCTCGAAGGCCGGCCCAGGCGCGACGGCGACGATGTCGATGATGCGGCGACGATCGCGGAGGGGCGATGCACCGATCTGTCGTGCGACAACAGCCATCCGTACCCGTTCGACGTGAGCGCAGAGCTGGAACTCGAACGCCCCCTCTGTGAGTGCGGTCATCACACCAGCCGACGGCGGTCACCCGTGCCACCGGTCATCGCTGCGGCGACCGCGCCCAGCAGCGGCGCCTCATTCCCGAGTGGGCTCAGCCGGATGTCGGGTGCCGTTGTGATGGGGGCATGGTCGATCGCTGTGCGAAGCGGGGCGATGACCGCATCGGGATTGTGTACCGCGACTGACCCACCGATTGAGATTATGAACGGCGCGTACGCACGGATGATCGTCTCAAGACCGATCCGGTTCCATCGGTTGACCTCCGCGACCACCGTGGCTGCGAGGGGGTCGTCCTCGGCTGCCGCTGCGAACACCCCCGCGGCGTCCACCGACTCCACCGACATCCCTGTGCGGTGATTGGTGGTCGCAGCGAGATGCCGGGTGTATCGCGGTATCGCCTCACCCGAGGCGTATGACTCCCAGTGGCCAGCGCCACCACAACCACAGGGAAGCGTCTGGTCGGGGTCGACCATGATGTGGCCGACCTCTCCGGCGTTGCCATCCCAGCCCCGCAGGACCGAGCCATCGACACACACCCCCGCACCGATGCCGGAGGAGATGGTCAGATAGACCATGTTGTCTGGATGCATCGGCGCGTGGAACCGCTCCCCGATGACACCTGCGGTGGCATCATTCAGCACATGCACCTCTGCGCTGGGATATCGGTCGCTGAAGGGTGCGAGCAAGTCGATCTGCTCGATAGCATTCGGTAGGTTCGACGGCGACACGACGGCTCCCTGTTGCATATCAAGCGGGCCGAACGTGGCGATACCGACTCCGACGATGTCCGTGGGATGCAGGCCAACCTCGGTGCAGAGCGCTTCGACCTCCTCGAGCACCGACTGGGTGATCGAGGCTCCATCGGGACCCTGTGCCGTCGGTGCGCGCTGCTGTGCGATGATCTCTCCAGAGGCGCCGGCGATCGCTACACGAAGGTTCGTCGCGCCCAGGTCGACCCCAACCGTCCAGACCATCAGATCACGGCCCCCGCAGAGCCACAGCGCACACCACACCCACGGCGACGGTGGTTCCGTGGCACCGTCCCGGCTCAGAACTCCGGGGCGTCCTTGTCCATCTCCCGCTTCAGAGAGTCACGACGGGATTTGGCGTCCCGACCGGTCGCCTCGAGCAGGAACTCATTCTTCGCTGCGACCGCCTCACCCGCCGCCGCAAGCGCCTCCGGGGACAACTCAGTTGGATCGCACTCGGTGAACTCGACCGCCAAGGTGTCCTTCTTGCCAGGATACGCCACTGCCCCAGCGATGATGCGATCGAAGACCGGGTTCTGCGGGGTACCGACGACGAAGAGATCACTACCGTTGTACTCGATGGTCTCGGTGACCGGACCGAAATACGACTCTACAGACGCCCGGAGGTCAGGCATCCGTTCGGCGAGTGTCTCGCCACGCCGCATTTTGTACTCTCTCATCTTACATCAACTCAGCCAATCCAAGATTTACCAGTTTCGTCATCACCGTCGTCGCCGCTCGTCGATGTAGCCCTGGTGACATGCGGGGCAGATGTCACCGCTGCGCATCGATGTCAGCGTGACTGCCACCGCGTACCCACAGGCGGGACAGTAGAACTCCACAGCCTCATTGGGTAAGTCCGCAACATCGACCGGCTCATCGGAGCTGCCGACCGTGTCGATCGAGGTGTCGTTGGAGGCCGACGATCTGACGGGCTCCACCGGATCATTCCCGGTCGACCCTTGGGTGGATTCTGCAGCGGATTCCGATGTGGACCGGGATTTTTCGAGTATCTCCGCGTCCTCGTCGGAGGGGTCTGCAGTCCCTGGATCGAACGCACCTGTCCCCGACGTAGGCGACGTGTCGGGGACGGATTCCCCGGTGTTAGGAGTTGATGTCGGTGCAGGTGCTGATGTCGGCGGGGGGGTCGGTGCAGGGTCCGAGGTCGGCGGTGCCGTCGAAGTCGGTTCAGTTGGTGGCCTGAAGCTGGGGTCGACGATATCGTCCAGATGCGCATCACTGCTGTGATTCACTCGCTCTCGGGTGGTATCCTCGTCCCCTGACTCTGCATGACGGATAGCGACCACCTCGGTGTTCTGACTGATCACAAGCCGATCACCACATCGTGCACAGACCCGGACTTCGCGCTCGGTCGTGACCATTTCGTCACCACGCTCCTCGCGCATCCGCTCGGTCGCCGGTTCGCCGAACTGATGTCCGAGGAGCTGGCAGGTCAGGCCCATACCTATCCACGAGTGGCATGGTTCAAAAGCATGTAGCTCGCGTCCGGGACGTCGGGCTTTAGCTTCACGCGCCCACATTAGCTATAATGACTGAGGATTTCCACCGCGACCTGGGTGGACGCATGATCGAGACATCGGATGCGATCGGTGTTGTGGCGGACTATGGTCGACCGACACGAACCGCGATGGCCGTCCGGAATGGGGCAGGGGTGATCGAACTCCGGTATGGGGTGGTCGAGGTGCGTGGGACCGACCGCGAGGCCTTCATCAATAACACGGTCAGCGTGGACGTTCCACGTTCGGATGCAGAGGGGACCTATGGGTTCCTCCTCGATCCACAGGGGAGAATCACCGCGGATATGTTCATCCTCGCAGGAGCCGACCGGGTGCTCTGTCTCATGCACCCACAGGTGACCGGATCGATCGTCGAGGAATGGCAGGGGCGGGTCTTCATCCAGGATGTGGAGATCACGGATGCCTCGCGATCGTATCGGGTCATGGAGGTACACGGTCCACAAGCGACTGAGAAGGTCGCGAGTGTGCTCACCGGCCCGGGTGCACCAGCAGATCCCTTCGAGGTGGTCCGTGGTGCCATCGGCGAGACGGGGGTCGTCGTGATGGCAGGCGATGGGCTACTTGGAGAGGAGATGTTCATGATCATCGGTGCCCGTGATGCCGGCGAACTGCTGCTCGATCGGCTGCTGACGATGGGTATCGGGGCCATCCCGTTCGGTATGGAGACATATCGGGCACTTGCGGTGGAGGCGGGGACACCGCTGTTCCCCGATGAACTGGAGGGGGTGATCCCCAACACGTTCGACCTCGCAACTGGGGTCGATTTTACGAAGGGGTGTTTTGTGGGGCAGGAGGTCGTCTCGAAGGTCCAGAACGTTGGCCGACCAAGCCGTGAGCTGGTGGGGTTACGATCGCCAGGCGCCTTCGCAGCAGGCACTGATATCATCCATGCGGACACCGCGATCGGGCGGGTGACTGCAACGGGTCAGCAGACCGGTGGTACCGACTGTCTGGGGCTGGGGATCGTCGCTCGCGACCAGGTCGGTGCTGGAGCGACGGTCGCCGTCGATGGAGAACCGGTGACCGTCGCCAACCTCCCGTTCACCGAGGGTTCACAACCGTCGGGGCGGCGGCCACGATCAGGGCAGGCCCCATCACAGACCGAGTAGCCGACGGAGCTGTCGTCTGGAGAACAGACTGGATGGACGGTCCATGTGCACGCCGAGCTCACCTGCCAGCAGCCGCAATCCGACCTGCTGCAGTGGGGCGGGGAGGTCGTACGCCCGCCGGACCCAGGCACCGAGACGGACCTCGCGAGCGAGTGCACGCCGCCATCGACGTTCGTACCGCTGCAGGGTTCCGGGGTCCGTCGGATCGACCGCCGCTGCGGCGATATCCGCTGCCTGCATGCTGTAGAGGATGCCTCCACCTGTGAACGGCTTCGTCTGCGCGGCTGCATCACCCACCACCAGCCCACGATCAGCCACCGTCGAGGGGGGTGGACCGATCGGAATCGCACCCGAGCAGCGATCGGTGAGTGAGACATCATACGATGCGAGGAACCGCTGGAACCGGTCGCGGAGCTGGGGCCCCGGGCTCCCCGCGATCCCGTACTCCACGCCCGCTTGCCCCCGCGGGATGCGCCAGGCGAAGAACCCCGGGACGATCAGGTGCACATCCACGTGGCCTGCTGCATCGGGGGTGGGGTCGAAACCCAGCACGCCATGTAGCAGCTCTCCAGGTGGTTCGATCCCGAGTGCATCCCGCGTACGGGAGGTGGGACCATCAGCGCCGACGACCATGCGAGCGCGGAACTGGCTTGGGCCGTCTGGAGCCTGCACCTCGACGTCGACATGGTGCTGTGAGGGCTGCACCGCGGTGACCGTGTGATGGGTGCGGACGTCCGCTCCCGCATCAGCTGCCGCATCTGCGAGGACACGGTCGAGGCCCACGCGGTCGATGACGACCGAGATGGTCTCATCCCGATAGAATCGATGCCCAGGGGTGTCAGGGCCCCCCACATGGAAGTGTGCCGCGGAGATCTCATTCTGCCGGAGTACGCCCGCTGCACCCGGCGGGAGATAGTGGTAGATATCGGTACTCACATGCCCGGAACAGGCCAGTGGTGTTCCGATCTCACCTTGTTCGAAGGCGATCACCCGGTGCCCACGAGCTGCGGCCTGTTGGGCGAATCGCGCACCCGCAGGCCCGACCCCGATGACCGCGAAATCATACATCGGATCTGCGCTCATAACATCGGACTCGCCGTCCCGTAGGTGGCGATGCACACCGCAGCGTGCGCCGCTGCATCGGTCGGAGCGTCCATGACCTGCTCGAACTGCAGCGGAGGCGGCGACCACCCCCGGAGCCGAACCCCCGCATCCAGCCCCATCTCGACCTCCGCACGGAGGGCAGACACATCTGAGCCTGCTGCCTCATAGAACAAGCCCTGCCCCTCGCGGTCGGTCCAACCGAGCACCGCCGCCACCGGTGTCTCACCCCCCTCGATCGCCACAGACTCCACCACGGAGAGCTGCCCCCCGACAGGCCCGAGCGGTGGGATGCTGTCCACACAACGGATCGTCGCCGAAGGTGGGATCACCGATGAGACCGGCACGAGATTGTAATCGTGCACGTTCGCCGCAGCCAGTGCCGCATCGTACGCCGCAAGCTCTGTGGGACCAGATCCCACACCAGAGCTGATGTGGATCACCCCATCAGCGACCACCTCCGTCACCGGTGGTACGCAGGCCCCGCGATCGTCGTCGGGGTGTTCGAACGGCTGATCTTCTCATGGGCCGCCTCGAAATCTGCGCCAGACACCTCCGTGCGTCCATCACGGATCGCGAACATCCCCGCCTCGGTCGCGAGTGCCGCCAGCTCTGCGCCGGAGAAGCTGCTGAACTCCGCTGCGAGCCGTCCCAGATCGATGTCCGGGTTCAACTGCATCTCGGCGGTGTGGATCTTGAGGATCTCCTCTCGTCCAGCCGCTTCCGGCTTGGGGACCTCGATGAGACGGTCGAACCGACCAGGTCGCAAGATCGCCTCATCGAGCATATCGAAGCGGTTCGTCGCCGCGATCAGCCGGATCTCGCCACGCTCATCGAAGCCGTCCATCTCCGCGAGCAGCTGCATCATCGTCCGCTGCACCTCTGCATCACCGGAGGTCTTCGAGTCCGTGCGCTTGGAGGCGACCGCATCGATCTCATCGATGAAGATGACCGCGGGCTCTCGGGCGGCCGCGAGCGAGAAGAGGTCACGGACCAGCCGTGCCCCCTCCCCGATGAACTTCCGTACCAGCTCCGAGCCTGCCATCTTGATGAACGTCGCATCCGTCTCATTCGCGACGGCCTTCGCGAGCATCGTCTTGCCGGTCCCTGGCGGCCCGTACAGCAGGACGCCAGCTGGTGGTTCGACACCCACCGCCGCGAACAGCTCCGGTTTCGCAAGTGGGTCCTCAACCGCCTCGCGAACTTCCCGGATCTGCTCGTCGAGGCCCCCGATGTCGATATAGGCCACATCCGGCGACTGCTGGATCTCCATCGCCTGTGCACGCGCATCGGTCTCCACGTCCATCACCAGCTGGACGGTGAACGAATCGTCTATCGCCACACGGTCGCCGGGTTCGATCACCGAAGCGAGCTGTGGCCGAATCTCTGTGAGCACCTCCTGATTGTTGCCATGTTGCCGGATGATCGCCTGCTCATCTGCCAGCTCCTCGACCGTCGCGAGATAGAGGGACCCCCCCTTGAGCATCTCATTCTCCTCTTTGAGGCGACCGGCCTCCGCGCGGAGTTCACGTTGCAGCCGGGTCGCCTCGTCGAGACGACCGCGCAGCTCCGCATGGATGCTCTCGAGATCCTCCTCGTGTTCCTGCATCGCTGCGAGCCGCTCGCTCATCGACATCTCTGGGTCGAGGTCGAGCCGCGGCCGGTCGGGGAGAGAGGGGCTCCGTGACATCCGTGATGACGACGTTTTGTGGAGACGGTAAATGTGCCTTTGGGTCTATGCGGTGTCGATATGCTCGCCCTGGTATTGACCGTCATATCGCCCAGCATGCGCTGCTTCTGCGAGCACCAGCTGTGCGACCCGTGCGCCGGCGTCGATCGTGATCGCCGTGGTGACATCCAGCAGTCCCTCCCCCCGTCCGCGGTAGCCGCTGTCCCAGACGGCCGTGTTGACCATCGCGCCATTGCGAAGCAGGCTCGACCGTGGGTAGAGGAATCCGATATGCCCCTCTGGGATCGCGATCTCCTCGCGATACCGGATGATGTAGCCACCTGGATCCAGCGAGTAGCACCCATCGACTGGGTTGATCCGCTCGCGCTCACCGATGATCGTCTCTGTGTCGCCGATATGTCCCGCTGTGGTGGGTTCGAAAATCGCCTCCACCCGGAGGTCCACCCCGTTCGGTTGGGGCTGCGCTGAGTCGACCGGTTCGACGTGGGCTGCAACGAACGTGCCTGCACGGAACATGCGCGAGTCTCGCATGTCGGCTGTATTAGTCTGGTGTACAGCGGCCGGCGACAACGGCGGGCTTATGAATATACATCATGAATGTGCGGTCGATATGGGACAGACGCTCACGGAGAAAATCCTCGCAGACCATCTGGTCGAAGGAGAGCTCGAACCGGGCACTGAAATCGGAATCACCGTAGACCAGGTCCTCACGCAGGACACGACGGGGACGATGGTGTGGCTGCAGTTCGAGGCGCTGGAGATGGATGCGGTCCAGACCGAGCTGGTGGCTCAGTACTGTGACCACCAGACGTACCAGTTCGATTTCAAGAACACTGATGATCACCGGTTCCTCCGCTCTGCAGCGGGGGTCTATGGCGCATACTTCTCGCGACCAGGGAACGGCATCTGCCACAACGTCCACAAGGAGAACTTCGCAGCACCCGGCAAGACCCTCCTGGGGTCGGATTCGCACACCCCGACACCCGGTGGCCTCGGACAGCTCGCGATCGGTGCCGGCGGCTTGGACATCTCGGTGGCCATGGGTGGTGGAGCCTACTACGTGGAGATGCCAGAGATCGTCAACGTTCGGTTGGAGGGTGAACTCGCGCCCTGGACGACGGCGAAGGACGTGATCTTGGAGATGCTGCGCCGACTCTCTGTGAAGGGTGGCGTGGGCAAGGTGTTCGAGTACACGGGTCCCGGTGTGGCGACGTTGAGTGTGCCCGAACGGACGACGATCACCAACATGGGTACCGAGCTCGGTGCGACGTCGTCGATATTCCCGACAGATGATCGCACTGAGGAGTACCTGGCCCGACAGGGGCGTGCGGATGAGTACGTCGAACTGACCGCAGATGCAGATGCGGAGTACGCAGAGGAGATCGTGATCGACCTGAGCACTCTGGAACCACTGATCGCGCTGCCGTCGATGCCAGATGACGTCGTCCCGGTCCGTGAGGTGGCAGGGACACCGGTCCAACAGGTGATCGTCGGGTCCTGCACCAACGGTGGATATGAGGACATCCTCCCGGTCGCGAAGATGCTCGAAGGAGCGTCGGTCGACCGCCGGACCGATGTCATCGTGGCGCCTGGGTCGAAGCAGGCATCAGAGCTCCTCGCACGGGAGGGGTGGACAGCTGAGCTGATGGCAGCAGGGGTAAACTTCTCAGAGGCGACCTGTGGAGCCTGTATCGGGATCGGACACGTCCCCGCATCAGAATCCGTCTCACTCCGGACGTTCAACCGCAACTTCGAGGGGCGATCGGGCATCGAGGACGATGCGGTCTATCTCTGTTCGCCCGAGGTCGCCGCAGCTGCGGCGCTGACGGGCGAGATCACCGACCCGCGGGATCTTGAGGGGGTCGAAGCACCAGGTGTGGAGCTGCCAGAGGCGTACGATGGGTCTACGGTCGATATCATCACCCCAGAGGACCCCGTCGATGAGACGCTCATCAAAGGGCCGAACATCGGGTCCGCCCCGATCGGTGAACCGATCGAGTCGGAGGTCGGTGGGGAGGTGCTGCTGAAGATGGAGGACAACATCACCACCGACCACATCATCCCCGGGAGTGCGGATGTGCTGATGTACCGCTCGAACATCGAGAAGCTCTCAGAGTACACACTCTCCCGTGTCGATGATACCTTCGCCGAGCGGGCGATGGCGGCAGATAGTGGGGTGCTCGTCGCGGGCGAGAACTACGGTCAGGGATCGTCGCGCGAGCACGCGGCAATGTGTCCGCTGTTCTTAGGAGTGCAAGCGGTGATGGCCGAGTCGTTCGCCCGTATCCACAAGGCGAACCTGATCAACTTCGGGATCATCCCACTGGAGATCGACGGCGACACCTATGCCCAGATCGACCAAGGCGAGACCATCCGGATCGAGGACGATGCGAGAGATGCGGTGCTGAGCGGGCAGACGAGCGTGACGATCGCAGGCGATGGGTGGGAGGCGACCGCACAGCTGGATATCTCTGAGCGGGAGCGGGAGATCCTCGCCGCTGGTGGGAAGCTCCGGCTGACGCGTGATCAGTTCAGCAGCGGTGCGGGCGGGGCTGCACCAGCGGACGACTGATCACGTCGATGGCCGATGGTCCCCCATGCATGGGCGAACATCAGGCCAATCGACCCTACGATGCGATTCGAACAGCGACCAGCGCAGATGTCAATGCGATCAGCGCGATCGAGATCGAGACCTTCCGACAGCCACTCCCCACCGAATGGCTCGCTCGAGCTGTTGAGGATGCAGTCGTGGGGGTCGCAGAGACAGACGGGGTCGTGATCGGGTACATCAGCGCACACCTGATCGCGACCGGCAGCGGCGTGGGTGCACACCTGACCGATTTGGCAGTCAGTGCGGCAGCGCGCGGTCAGGGGGTCGGACGAGAGCTGCTTCGATGGGTGCTCACGCAGGTCGAAGGGTGCACACACATCGAGCTCGAGGTCCGCCGCTCAAACAGCGTTGCCCGTGGACTGTACAGGTCAGAGGGGTTCACTACACGAGGGTACAGACCGCGCTACTATGCGGACGGGGAGGATGCGGTGATCATGACACAGACGATATGATGGGGCAGGACTGCCGAGGGCCAGCAACAGGCGCAGCGGTGATACAGCAGTACGCAGCGGTGGTGCCGACGGCGAAGGTCGTTGTCTCGGAGGTCGCCACGGGTTTGGGGTTCGACCGCGAGACCTACGAGTCTCAGATGGATGCTGTGATGGTCGAACGGGTGGCGAATGTGCTGTTCGCAGCAGATCTCCCGGTCAGGTGTGCGTCAGCCGACACCTTTGATCGCTACAGTGCGGACAATCCAACAGAGGAGGTGGTCAGAGTGGGCGCGATGACGGCTGATGCTGTCTGCTGGCATCACGCTGGGGTCGAAGGAGTGATCCTCGCCGCCGGGTACCACGACGCAGAGGATGCAGCCGCGGAGGTGGTCCGTCGGGCCGCGTTCAATCGGTGCTACCGCCCTCTCATCGAGCAAGAGCGGGAGGATCGGTGAGATGCCGGGTGATGGGCGACGATACGCACCGGTGGATGCCCCAGCATGGCCGGTGAAACAAACCGTGACCGAGTACGAGACGTCCTGGTACACCGGTGGGTATGACGATGTTGTCCATCCAGATGGCTCACAGAAGCGGTACTACTGGGCCGAGCTGGCAGTTGCTGTCGTAATCGTAGCCATCGATGATGGGACGGTCATCTGTGTCGAGCAGTATCGGCCGACGATCCGGCAGCGCCAGTTGGAGCTTCCCGCGGGGATCGTCGAGAGGGGCGAGTCATATGTCGATGCAGGCCGGCGGGAGCTCGAGGAGGAGACCGGTCACCTCGCGGGGTCAGTGCAGGAACTGCAGCGTGTGTGGTGTGCGACAGGGGTGCTCCGACACGAGCGGGCGTATGTTGTCGCGACTGATCTGGAGGTCACACAGCAACAGCTCGATGCCAACGAGTTCCTCACGGTCAGGCCGGTAGCGGTCGAAGATGTGCTTGCGGAGGCCAGGCGCACCCCGACGAATGAGGCCACCATCGAGGGGCTGCTGCTCGCGAAAGAAGATGGATACCTGTGAGACTACGCGACGGAGAACCCCTTCTCACGGAGGAAGTCCTCGACACGTCCAGTGTGGTTCCCCTGGAGTTCGATGGACCCATCCTCCACGGTCCCACCACAGGCGAACTTCGATTTGAGATCTGATGAGAGGTTGTCCATATCGACATCACGCGGGTCGAACCCCTCGATCACCGTCACCTCCTTTCCATAGCGGCGCTCGTCGATGCGGATGGTGATCTCCTGGGACTCTTTTGCGACGTCTTCGCAGACGCAAAGTTCCTCAGGGAGCCCGCACGTCGAGCAGACTTCCGACATTACAACCGTCAGGTATCCGATGTGCGTACTAAACAGTATCGGGACCCTCGCGGCGGATTTCGTGGATTCAGTGGGGTGATACAGCCCTCCGATGGAGATTGCATCAGTGATGCCAATGTTCATGCCCACCCATGACTGGCTGAGATTATGGTCACCCCAACGGAGTTCGTCAGCATGTTAGTGATGAGCATCATCGAGCTGGTGGTCACCTTCGCAGCCGAGGTGTTCCTGGGTGTCGATCCGATCACCGCAGCGATCTTTCTGGTCGGGGGGGCGCTGACGACCGCTGCAGTCGCCATCTTCGGCGTCCTGGTGTTGGGTGCCGCGGTCGATGCGGTGACCGGCTGAGGCCTACAACAGCTCCGCTAACATGCCGATCGCCACCTCGGGTGTCGGACCGAGAGGCGCTCCCAGGACCACGCCATCTGTGATGTCACACACTGCATCGAGGCGATCGGCCACAGTCAGAGGCTGACCAGCGATGGCGAATGCGTCCACCATGTTGGGGGTCACACTGTCGAATGCCGTACCGTACTCACCCGCGGCCAGTGCCGATCTGATCTCTGTGACCTCCGACTCCTCGATGTCATGCCGCTGGAGGACGGGGGCTGCGGCGCCTGCGGTGATGTACGCCACGGGAGGACGTGCAGCCTCTCGCGCAGCTTCCGCATCGGAATCGATGCTCACGCTGGCATACGCGTACAGGCTGCTCTCACCCGCTGCAGGATCACGGTCTGCTCGCCCGATGTCGAACTGCTCGCGTGCCCATCGGAGGTCCGCTGGGTGCGATCCATTGAACAGCAATCCATCTGCACGCTTGCCGGCCATGCGGCACATATGTGGACCCTCTCCGCCAACGTACACAGGGATGGGTCCATCGACATCATAGTTCAAGTGCACATCGGTCGCCTCGAAGCGTCCATCATGGTCGACAGTCGACCCAGTCCACAGGCGCCGGGCCACCTCGAAAGCCTCGAGGACCGACCGCAGATCGCGACGGTCTGCCAGCCCGAGCTGTCCGAGCACCGTCGGGTCGCCTGGCCCGATTCCGAGATGGGTCCGCCCCGGTGCCATATCGGCAAGCGTTGCGACCTGACCCGCGAGGGTGACAGGATGCCGTTCGTACGGGTTGACCACACCTGGCCCCACACGGATCGACTCCGTGGCTGCAAGGACCATCGCCGCGACGGTGAACGGGTCACGATTATCGTAGTGTGAGGAGACAAACATCGCCTCGATCCCCGCAGCTTCCGCCTTCTTCGCACGTGTGGTGAGCTCGTCAATCGGTGCATCAGGGACCAGCTCGATGCCCCAGGTGAACGGTCGTTCAACCATCGTATGACCACACCTCCAGTGCCTGCCTGATAAGGTCTGCCTCGGGGGCGCGGAAGTGTGCATCTGAGGTGCCGTGATCGCCCCATTCGAACCCAGAGATGACAGCGACGGGGGTGCTACCAGCACCCTCGCCCATCACGAGGTTCGCAGCCGCGGCGAGCTCATCGATCACGTTCTCGACGGTCGCACGAAGGAGTCGGTCGGAACGGTCGTGTTCACCCCGCCAATCACGGGCAGGTGCCAACCCATGCCACCCGATCGCCACACCACGCTGTCCATGTCGGAAGGGTCGACCGCAGGTGTCGGTGATGATCACGCGGTCTGTGGGCAGCCCGGCTGCGATCTGTCGGGCACTCCGTGAGGGGGCCTCCGGTAGCAGTAGCAGATCCTCACCGCCGGTGTTCGACCTGTCGATCCCGGCGTTGACGGTGATATGGCCGAAGTGTGTCTGTGTCAACAGGAATGGTGCCTCGAGCAGAATGGCCGCACTCTCACGCAGGACTGCCTCTGCGAAGCGTGGATCTTTGGGGGTGTCGGTGATCGTGGCGAGCCTGCTCGCGATCGCCTCCGCGCGCTCTGATGGCTCGAACGCAGCCAATGAGCAGGCTCGACCCTCCGCCTTCGAGACGATGGTCGATGCGATGCAGATGACATCATCCGCCCGCAGTGTCACATGATCCGTGATGATCGTGGCGAGGTCATCATCCGCATTGATTGTCGGTATCCCGGCCACCGCCTCGACCTGCATGAGCATGCTTGCACAGCCTCTGGTAAAACGAGGGCCATCCATCGACACCACTTCATAGACGGGAATCCAGTGTAGATGTGGTGGCGATGATGAGAGTTACCCCCACCGAGCCTCAGATGACGATAACCCATCCTGAGCCACCTTATCGTCATGGCAAAGCTCCTGCAGGTGTGCCATCCGGTATGCCCGTCGGCAACATCTCCGCCACAGAGTTAGAGGCCCAGCTCGAGGGGCCACACCCGCCGCAGGTGATCGACATCCGTCACCCGACGGTGTACGCTCACGGGCACATCCCGACAGCGGAGAACGTCCCGTTCCCCACACTCATCCGGGAGATCGACGCTGTCAGTTGGGGAGAGCAGATTGTGGTGGTGTGTCCACATGGGGAATCATCCAAGCAGGCAGCCCAGCTGATCGATGCGTATGCAGGAGTCAGCGACGATGCAATCGTGCTGAACCTGACCGGTGGCTATGCCGAGTGGTCTGGCCCACTGCAAGATGGGGCCGGCGACTAGACGAACTGACGGAGCGGTTCACGCCGGATCGAGACGAAGCGGTCATCCAGAGCCTCACAGAGCGCGGTGATATCACCGGACGCAGCGGCAATCGGTGCGAACTGGTCGCGCCACTGCTGCCACGGCGGGGGGAGACCGAAGCGGTCGGCGATCGTGTCCAACTCGGCATCGCGGTCATCCAGCTTGTCACACTTGTTGACCGCCAGGATCACGAAGATACCGAGGCCTGTGAGGAACTCGTACAGTTCGATGGTGTGCGGGATTTCACCGCGGTCCGCATGCCGGTCGATGATCTCGACAGCGGCGTTCGCATCCAGCACCAACACCGCCGCGAGCGTCGCATCCGCATTGTCCTCGAGGTACCCGACGAGCTCTGTGAGTATCGCGTCCTGCCGGTCGCTAGCCACACCGGAGAGGAACCCGAAGCCCGGCAGATCGGTGAACATGAAGTCATGCTGCGGATGGGTGTAATGCGCAGGCGCACGTGTCACACCTGGTCTGCGACCCGTCTGGAAGCGACCACTGCCGGTGAGCTGCCGCATGATCGTCGATTTTCCCACGTTGGACCGGCCGACGAAAACGACCTCATCATGGGGTGGCCGGTCATCGGTGTCCATCACTGCTGACGTGACGGTGGCAGCTGGTGTGCGTCTGTCACCACAGCCACCGCGGCATCGATCACGGCATCCAGCCCTGCTGTGGTGAGTACACTCATATTGAACGCCGCATCGGGCATCTCGGTGGCATCCGCTTTGTTGTTCACCAGCAGCACCGGTGTCGCAGTTGAGTCGAACGTCGATGCCACCGACTGGTGGAGTTGGAGTTGATCATCGAGAGGATATCCGCATCGCTCTGAGGCATCACACATGAAGATGACCACGTCTGCGAGGTGGGTCAGCGCACTCACCGCCTGGTCCTCGATTGCATTGCGGTCGGCAGCTGGTCGGTCCAGCAGTCCCGGAGTGTCAACGAGCTGGATTGTCCGGTGGTCGACCTCCATGTGCCCGACCCGTATCGTCGTGGTCGTGAATGGGTATGACGCAGTCGGCGTATCCGCCCGCGTCAGCGCATTCACGAAGGAGGACTTGCCGACGTTGGGGTATCCCGCGACGACGATCGTCGGGGTATCGGTGCGGATATCGGGCAGCCGCCGGAGCCGGTCCCGGGCCGCACCGATCGCAAGGAGATCGTCACCCACCGACTCGACGACGTCTGCGAACCTCGCGAATGCTTGTTTGCGGTAGCGCCGGGCTGTGGCTACCTCGGTCCGCCGCACCCGCGGCTGGTACTCCCGTCGAAGCCGCCCGATCTGCATCGCAGCCCACTGTGTGTGTGCGAGCTGCTGTCGGAGCGCATCGACGCCAACCAGTGCATCAGCCATCTCATAGTAGAAGGGGTCCATCTGGTCAAAGTCCGGCCACACCCGACCGACCTGTTCGAGATTGTCCGTCAGGATTGACGATGCGGTCTGCAGCATGGACTGTTGGGCCAACAGCCCCTGCTTGGATCGCCCCGCGCGGGCTGCACGACTGAACGCCTTCTCGATCAGCTCAGATGCACGCGGGGTCGTCGGGATGGACTCGAAGTGCATGATGATTCACCGCAGTACGTGTACTGTATCAGGTACGGGGGTTCAGCCTTCTATACCTGTCGAGGTCACCGTAGACGGTCCATGTACTCCTGCTGGATGGCGATCACCGCTTCAGCATCGGCTGCGGCGGCATACCGCTCGAGTGGCTCCTCGTTGAGCTCTAAGAACGTATGCCCCCATGAGAAGGGCGCGAGCAGCGCCGCCGCGTGAGCTGCATCACCGAGGATATACACGGTGGCTGCGATGGCCTCTGCTGTCGTCAGTGCGAACGGACGACCGAAGTTGATCGGATTGCCAGCGAGGAGATACGGAAGTGCACGCCTGGTAAGATTCGCCGAAACACGGTGCGTGTCGACCGACTCCCAGGAGCAATCGACGGCGACGATCCGTGCCGGCCTTGGAAGGTCGGGAGCGAGCGCATAGCCACACGTGGGGTCCAACAGAAGGCCCTCATCTGGGACGTGCGCCGGGGGCAGCAGTTCGGCGAGGTCGAACTTCGCGAGTCGGCGTGCGGTGCATTTGTCTGGGTCATCATCGCCCACGTAGAGGATAGACAGCGGGAGTTCAGACCGTTCAGCAGCAGCCACCTGCTCAGAGGATGTGTCGTCAGTCACGGAGGCCAGCACCAACGGCTTGCTCACCGAAGTGCACCCCCCCGGTGATCTCATGGCGACCACGCATGTATGGCCGGAGAGCCTGTGGGACGGTGACGGTCCCCTCCGGAGTCTGGTAGTACTCCAGGATGGCCACCATCACCCGTGGCACAGCAAGTCCTGAACCGTTCAGTGTGTGGAGGTATTCAGCAGACTCGTGCCGCTCTGGACGGTAGCGCAGCCCCGCACGCCGTGCCTGGTATGCCCCGAAGTGTGAGACGCTCGAGACCTCGAGCCAGCGCCCACCCTCCGGTGGGCCATCTTCCATCTCATCACCCGGCGCCCACACCTCAATGTCGTATTTCTTGCGCTGGGTGAACCCAAGGTCCCCGGTGCACATCTCCAGGATGCGATACGGGAGTTCGAGCCCCTGGAGGATCGCCTCCGCCTCGGAGACGAGACCGTCGAACCGGTCTGCGGCATCACCGGGCGTCGTGAAGTTCACCAGCTCTACCTTGTTGAACTGATGGACGCGCACGATACCACGGGTCTCGGTGCCATGTTCTCCGGCCTCCCGACGGAAGTTGGGTGTGTACGCCTGCAGCTTCACCGGCAGCTCATCCGCCAGCAGGATCTCATCGCGGAACATGTTGGTGACCGGCACCTCGGCGGTCGGACAGAGCCACAGGTCCGTCGGCTCATAGGGCTCTGTGTTCGCACCACCCAGCCGATACGCATCCTCGGTGAACTTGGGGAACTGTCCGGTCCCCTCCATGGCTGTCGAGCGGACAGGGATGGGAGGGAAGACATCGACGTAGCCCTGTTCGCGGTGAACGTGCAGCATGTACTGGATCAGTGCGTGCTCCAGCATCGCCCCCTCGCCCACCGTGAAGTAGAAGCCCCCACCGGCGACCTTTGCCCCACGCTCGAAATCCAGGATGCCGAGTGCCTCACCGAGATCGTAATGTGGGATGACCGGGTCGGGGAGGTCACGACGGTGTTCAAACCCCCATCGTCGTAGCTGTACGTTGTCGTTCTCATCCTCGCCCACGGGAACGGCAGGATCTGGGAGTTGCGGGATGCGCATCATCGCGTCGATCAGCTCCGTCTCCAATGCCTCGGTCTCTGCCTCGAGCTCATCGAGGGCAGCATTGATGCGTTGTGAGCGGTCGATCGCCGCTGCTGCTGCCTCATCCTCACCTGCGGATTTCAGCTCACCAACCTCCTTGGAGATGGTGTTCCGCTCATGTCGCAGATCGTCGACTTCCTGCTTCTGTGAGCGCCACTGTCGATCGAGTGCAATCACCGCATCGAGGTCGATATCCGCCATCCCCTTCTGCTCCATCGCGGCACGGACGCGGTCGGGCTCTTCACGCAGGATGCGGCGGTCAATCATGCGACAGATTCAGAATGTGCCGGCAAAACCGTGTCGCATCCGCTGAATCTCATGGTTTATGCGCGCTTGTGAGGTGTTCCAGGTATGGCTGCAGGAGAGCTGGTCCAACTCGAGGCAGCAGAGGGGTGGTGGATGCTCGATCTGCAGATGTACGGAACCACCGGGTATGGGGGGGTCTATCTGCTCGATAGCTCCCCTCCGGTGGTTGTCGACACGGGGATGGGACGGCACACGGGGTGGATCTGCGAGCTGCTCGATCGGTGGGGGGTCGATCGGTCCGCACCGGTTAGCATCCTGGTCACGCATGTGCATCTCGACCATGCCGGTGGGGTCGCGCATCTGTGTGATGCTTTCCCTAAGGCGCGGGTGTACGCGCATGGCCGTGGTGCTCCACATTTGGTCGACCCAACGCGGCTGATCGCAGGCACGAAGCATGCGGTGGGACAGATGTGGCGATACTACAATCCACCAGCTCCAGTTGGGCAGGACCGGATCGTCTCAGTGACGGATGACGACCTGATAGACGCGGGGGAACGACAGTTCACGGTCCACGCGGCACCGGGGCATGCCCCACACCAGGTCGTCTATTATGATCGCAAGGCTGACATCATGTTCTGCGGCGATGCGATGGGCATCCGGATCCCCAACAGTGATCGGGTGATCGCCTCGACGCCACCGCCGCAGTTCGACCTCGAACAGAGCCGTGAGGATGTCGCGATGATCGCCGACCACGAACCTGCCCAGTTGTGCTATGGACACCACGGCAACCGACCGTTCGAGCCTGTGGTGGCCGATCGTTACGATCGCATCCTACAACGGTTCGTCAACGATGTCACCATGGCGCTGCAGGAACAGCCGTTGGACCATGTCATCGATACGGTGGCAGTGGGGTATGACGCGAACGACATCTGGGGGGCCGAGAAGACGCGAGCGGAGGCGTCACTGAATGTCCGTGGGGTAGCAGAAATGCGCCGATGAGGCAGATCAGTCGTCCGCTGGTGCGGAGGCACCGGAGCTGACACCCGTGCCTGGACCGATATCGATCGCGAGAGCCTCGAGCCGCTCATCGGGAACGACGCCGTCGACCCACTGGCGTCGTGCGTAGTATTCCTCCTTCATCTCCTCGAGCTCGCACAGCTGCCCCTCGGATGCGCCCTGGCCAGGAACCGCCTCTTCGCCCTCGATGAAGCGACCCGGGAGGGAGTCATCTGCGCCATCGAACCCAGCGAGGTTGTTGTAGTATCGTTCGAGGGTGTAGATCCGATCCCCAGTCTCCAGGAGCTCCTCCTCGGTGACGTCGAGGCCCGTCATGCCGTTGTACTGCAACACGTACTCCTCGATCCCCTCAGCGAATGCGTTGAACTTGCAGATGTCGAACGAGTCGGAGACCGCATGGAGGTCCTGGAAGAGCGCACAGAGCTCACCCTTGCCCTCCCAGTCATGTGGGTCGACCTTCTCGGGGATCCCCAGGATCTCAGCAGCCGGCGTGTACCCACGCAGATGACACGCACCACGGTTCGATGTGGCGTACCCGATGCCCATCCCCTTCATCGAACGGGGATCGTATGCGGGGATCGTCTGGCCCTTGACCGCCAGTGAGTTGTTGGAAGCATCGTATGACTCAGCGATTCGTCGGGCCCCCTCAGCGAGTACCCGACCCAGCTCAGAGCTGTGGTTGCCGATCTGATCCAACAGGTCGATCATGTGCTCGGTGTCTCCCCACTCGATTCCAGCATCCAGGTCATCCAGCTTGCCCTGCTCGGTCATCTCCATGGCCATGGCGATCATGTTCCCGGCCTCGATGGTGTCGACGCCAAGGTCATTGCACATGTCGATCATCACAGCGACGCTGTCACGGTCATCGTTCATCGAGTTCGGCCCCAGCGCGAATGCAGACTCGTACTCGAAGGACTCACCACGGACGTTCAGCTCCTCGCCCTTGTGACGGTAGGTCACCTCGACCTCCTTCTTACAGGCGACCGGACATGAGTGGCAGGTGGGTTCATCAACCAGGATATTCTCTCTGACGTTCTCTCCGGAGACCCGCTCTGGGTCGATGTTCGGGGTCGATGGATCGGCCGCTGCCTCGGAGTGTCCAGACGTGAAGCGCCCGTTCCGCGTGGGGAGGCCGTCCATCTCCTCGGTGAGGTTCATGAGCACGTTCGTGCCGAACAGCGAGAGCCCACCCTCGTTCGGTGCAGTCACATCGTTCTCTCGGATCAGCTGCATCGCCTGTTGATACCCCTGTTTGAACGTCTCAGGGTCTTTGGGCTTGGGCATCCGCGTGCCCGACTTGATGACAATCGCCTTCAGCTGCTTCGATCCCATGACACAACCGGTCCCGCCCCTGCCAGAGGCTCGGTCATCCTCATTGACGATGCAGGCGAACCGTGTGCCATTCTCACCACCAGGGCCGATCGCCATCGCGGAGAGGTCACGTCCGAATGTGCCATCGATCTCCTCCTCGATCGCCGCCATCGTGTCGTGGACGCCCTGCCCCCACCACGCTGCGGCATCACGGATCTCGACCTCCCCATCCTCGACGTAGAGATAACGCGGTCCGTCTGCGGCGCCCTCGACGAGCAGTCCATCGAAGCCAGCCCATTTGAGCCGTGCACCGGACCAGCCTCCGTGATGGGAATCTGTCACGGTCCCTGTCAACGGCGACTTCGTACAGACGGCGATGCGTCCACTCATCGGCGCCTGCGTCCCAGTCAGTGGTCCATTCATGAATGCGAGCAAGTTCTCGGGGCTGTCGGGATCGACATCCGGACCCTGATCGAAGACGTACTTCACCCCGAGGCCGCGTCCCCCGATGTACTTGCGCGCGGCATCCTCCGGGATGGACTCGTATGCCACCGACCCGCTGGTAAGGTCGATTCGTGCTACGTGGTCATGGAATCCGCCTTGGTCTGTCATGGTATGTGTCTAACATTAACAAGGACCTGTCAGACAAAGAAAGTACAGTTGGCCTCGTAATCAATAATCGTTACACTCCTGATGGGCCCGGTGGGGCTAAATCCACCCCACCTATGTACTCCGTATGAGTTCATTGGGTCCCGAAGCACGTGAGGATCATCGGGGCATGGATGCGCACAACGCGGTGATGCGTGACATCCGGGGACTGAACGAGCAGTCGTATGCACCGGATGAACCGACGCGGGTGTGGATGGATGAGGACAACACACCGGACGGCATCGTCCAGTCGCTGACGATCATCATGAACACCGGTGGCTGTCGGTGGGCGCGCGCGGGTGGATGCACGATGTGTGGGTATGTGGCCGAGTCGGTCGAGGGGGGCACTGTCGCCCATGCAGACCTGATGGCGCAGATCGATGTGGCGCTGGCGCATGAGGGGGATGCAGCAGATACGACCGCAGCTCAGGTCAAGATCTACACATCGGGGTCGTTCCTGGATGACCGCGAGGTGCCGCCGAGGACCCGTGAGGCGATCGCGACACGACTGGGTGCGCGGGACCGCATCGTCCTCGAGTCGCTCCCGGACTTCGTGGAGGCGCAGAAGCTCCGGCCGTTCCTCGACCAGGGGATGGCCACCGACATCGCGATCGGGCTGGAAACATCATCGGACCGGATCCGACGTGATGCGGTGAACAAGTACTTCGAATTCGATGCGTTCGAGACGGCAGCAGCAGCGGTTGCTGAGGCGAGCGCTGCAGCCGATCCCCCCGCGGGCATCAAGGCGTACCTCTTGCTGAAACCACCATTCCTGACGGAGGGGGAGGCGGTCGAGGACATGATCAGCTCCATCCGTGACTGCGCCACGACCGATGGCGTACACACCGTCTCGATGAACCCCACCAACGTCCAGTCGTACACGATGGTGAACGAGCTGTACCGCGATGGTGGCTACCGACCACCATGGTTGTGGTCAGTCGCAGCGGTCCTCCGGGAGACCGCAGCTGAACCAGTGCTCGTCGTCTCGGATCCGGTCGGTGCAGGTGCAGACCGGGGTGCGCACAACTGTGGTGAGTGTGATGAGCTGGTGTATCGGGCGATCAAGGACTTCAATCTCCGACAGGATCCGACGGTGTTCGACGAGGTCAGCTGTCCGTGTGAGTCCGCCTGGGAGTTCGTCATGGCCGAGGAGACGGCCTACAACCAACCCCTCATCAGCTGACCGACTCGGCCAACCCCCGGAGAATCGGTGCGCCATCGGATGAGCGGGCCACCGCCGGGACAGTCGCACGCTCTGGGTGCGGCATCATCACCGCGGTGGACCGGTGTGTTCCGATGACCCCCGCGATGTTCCCGACCGATCCATTCGGGTTCGCGGCCGGGGACGTCTCTCCAGATGCGTCGCAGTATCGCAGCAGGATCCGATCGTCCTCCTCGAGTGCGTGCACCGTCTCCTGGTCGGCCAGATAACGACCAGCACCGTGCGCGATGGGGAGCTGCAGGACATCCCCCTCGTCGAACGCGGCGGTGAATGGTGTCGAGGTCGTCTCAACACGACAGTGGACCCACTCACACCGGAAGCGTGCAGATGTGTTCGTGGTGAAGCTGCCGGGGACGATGCCGGCCTCTGCGCCCACCTGTGCCCCATTGCAGATACCCAGGACAGGGACCCTCCCGAGCCGTGCTTCGACCTGTGACATGATGGGTGACTGCGCAGCCATCACCCCCGGTCGGAGATAATCGCCATAGGAGAAGCCCCCAGGCAGCACGACCCCCGACGCGTCTGTGGGGAACGCATCTGTGTGCCACACCCGGTGTGCGGTCAGTCCGAGATGGTCTGCGGCGGTCACGACATCCCGATCACAGTTCGACCCGCCGAACTGGATGACAGCGATGCTCACTCGGGCTGCACCTCGATCTCGTAAGTGTGCAATGTGGGGTTCGCGAGCAGCTGCTCTGCCATCTGCGATGCTGTCGACTCTGCTGTCTCCGCGGTGTCCGCCTCCACGAGCACCTCGAACCGATCCGCATGGACGAGGCCGTGATGGTCGAACCCCAACCGCTCGAGCGCAGCAGAGGTCGTCTCCGCCTCAGGGTCGAGGACGCCTGGTTTGAGCCGCACCGTGACCGCCGCTGCGAACCGTGGCATGTCAGCATCTCCTGGGGTCAACACATTAGCTGTTCTGTCCATCTGTGAGTGACCGGAGCTGGTCGATGGCCATCGGGAGGTCCCCCACATCGAACTGTGTCGATCCGCAGTAGCGGTCGACGCCCGACTGGTACAGTCGTTCGACGGCCGCCTTGACGCCCACCGGCAGTGGCGGGGGGGCGACCTCCACCGCGGCCTGCCAGTCAGCATGCCCGGATTGCTTGGCAGCTCGGATGGCATCGACCCACCCGGGGGCATTCTGGCGGTAGAACATGCGAAGGACCTCTTTGGAGACAGGGAATCCATCGAAGCGGAAGCGGTTCTCATCGAACGTACCGGCCACATCGGCCACGCGAATCTCACCCGCCGCATACAGGCACTCGATCTTGCCATCGAGATGGTCGAAGCCCGCCTCGGTGGCGATCGCAGTGACCGTTCGGTTCACCTCGAGTGCCAGTGCCTCGAGCGTATCCAGAGAAGCGGGACCAGCGACACGTGTGGCTTCAGTGTGGGTGAGGTAGCGATCTGTCGGTTCGAACTTCGTCGAGAACTCGACGAGCGGGGTGTCGAGCACGACCGTCTCAGCCGGCCACTCCGCACCCGCGAGCCCAACCTCCGCGGGAGTGAGACGGCTACGGACACTCGATGTCGGTGGGATCGCGTTGCGATAGACGATCTCCAGTGGCACCAGATGATGCGCGCCGCCTGCGGCGTGATATGCCTCGTAGTCATATCCGGCGGTGGCGATGGGTAGAGGGGGTGTCTGGGTGAGCTCGATCACCATCCGACGCGGCGGCTGCGGCATCTCATCGAGTGGGACTGGCGCGGTAGGGTCCCCGACGCCACGGTAATGGGTCGGGATGCCGGCTCCCTCGAGGCGCTCGAACGTGTGCGCACCCATCGTGCACAGGGCAGCCCCCTTGCGATCTAGCCGATCTGGCATCTCGCCCCAATCGAAGATGGAGTATCGGTCGGTGAAGTGGAACGCCCCAACTCCAGCGGTATCAGGCCCAGGAGCTTGGAGGACCTCGAACTCCTTCACGCTCGTCATGCACCACCCTTGGGGGACCGGAGTATGAACCCTTCTGGGAGACGGCCACACTCAAATGCTCCAATGCCCCATCACCGTATGATGATGGTGACGACGCACGTGGCGATGGGCCTCCTGCTTGCGGTACCGATCGCCATCGCAGCCCCGGCGTACGCGGGAATAGCGGCGGTGGGGGCGATCGTCGGGGGGGTCCTCCCAGATATCGACCTGTTCGTCGGCCAGCACCGCCGGAGCCTGCACTTCCCGACGTACTACTCCACTGGTGCGGTAATCGTGAGCGGGGTGGCCATCAGCACGGGCGAACCGATTCTGCTTGCGGCAGCGGTCGGGCTGGGGTCTGCGGGCCTGCATTCGATCACAGACTGGCTCGGCGCGGGGGACGAGCTCAGACCCTGGGAGCGGACCTCGCCGCGGGGGGTGTATCTGCACATCCGGCGCCGGTGGCTGCGGCCCCGGTACCTCGTCCGGTACGACGGCGCTCCGGAGGACCTCATGCTCACGGTGGTGTGTGCCACACCTGCGATGGCGATCTACGATGGGCAGATCAGGGCCGTGATCGCTGTGGGGATCACCATCGCCGTCTTCTACACGCTGTTCCGCAAGCGTCTGCCAGACCTCCTGGGGATCTAATCAGACCGTGTCTGCGGCGATCTCTGCTAGCTGCGGGTCGGCATCCACCACCGCTCTCACCCGGCCACCGACCCACCGCGGATCTTGCAGGTACCGGCCATGGACGGCGAGCCGTTCCTGCAACTGACCGCCAGCACCCTCGACGGTCTCACGGAGCTGCTCGACCGCTGGCCATGGATGTGCGGGGTTGATGTGGTCGACGGTCACCGGGGAGATGCCGCCGAGGTCGTCGATCCCGTATGCCAGCAGATCTGCGACCGGCGATAGGTTGGGTGGGACCTGGAGTGCCACCTCGGAGGGGAGGATGCATCGGGCCATCGTGAGCACCCGCCGGATCGTCTCCACATCGGGCTGGGCATATGGCGATCGGTCATTCGGCACGACACCCTGGATGATCACCTCCTGGATGTGGCCATAGCGGGCGTGCAGGGCAGCGATCGCAGCGAGACTCTCTGCACGGTCGTGCCAGTCCTCACCGATACCGATGAGCAGACCGGTGGTGAATGGCACCTGCGCACGACCGGCCGCTGCGATCGTCTCGAGTCGCATCATCGGAGTCTTGCGACGGACCCCTGCATGCGCCGGCACCTCTGCGGTCGTCTCGAGCATCACGCCCATCGATGCGTTGACCGGCGCGAGGAGCTCGAAATCTGCATCTGTGAGGTCACCCGGGTTCGCATGCGGCAACAGCCCATGCTCCAAGGCCAGCTCGCAGCATGCATACAGGTAGGAGATGATCGACTCATACCCCCACGACCGGAGCTGACTGTGGATCTCCGTGTAGCGTGCATCCGGCCGATCACCGAAGGTGAACAGCGCCTCTGTGCACCCAACCGACTTCGCATCAGCAAGAAGCGTGTCGACCGCATCAGGAGCTAGCAGCGATGCATCGCCGGGTGGGTCATAGTACGTACAGTATCCGCAGGTGTACCTGCACGCAGTTGTCAGTGGGATGAACACATTCCGCGCGAAGGTGATCGGTTGCCGCAGCGCTGCTGGAGTCGGCTGCAGCGCAGCTGCCCCATCGATCGTGTCAGAGTCCAACGATGCGATGATGGGATGGGTGATGGCCATCTACTGTTGGATTCTCAGGGTGCGAACACCTCACTGTTATGATGCCGGTATCATCGAGTCACCGCGACCCTTCCGTCCGTCACCTCGAGTGAGAAGCCCCAAGACAGCAGCTGTGACGCTGCCGTCCCGTCGGTGTGTAACAGCACCTCCGGGAGGTCCGCAGGTTCGTCGATATCCGTCGACAGCCGCATCGAATCGTACTCAACAGCGGTGATGCCGAGTGTGTCTGCCTCTCGACGGTGATCCAGGATCGAGGCACCGTGGAAATCGGTGCTGAATCCGGCGTCCTCGATCACGAGGGCATTCGTGCCACCACCGCGACCCGGGACGAGCACGAGCGAACCGTGGGTGTTGATCAATCCGTCGACCGCCGAGGCCGTCGCAAGTGCACAGTCCGCCATGAGCACCGCCACCGCGTTCGCTCCCGACCGCAGCCGATCCTGCACCTGTGCCGTCACAGCCGGTGAGAGGGGACGATCGTCGCAGACCACCACACAGTCAAGCGTGACCGCGTCGCTCGTGGGGGTCAGAACCACCGGTGTCTGTCCCGCCGCCTCGATTGCTGCGATCACATCGGCCAGCATCGCCACAGCGAGCTGCCGCCGCTCCGTGTCTGACAGCACCGCCGATAGCCGCTCCTTCGGCTCGGAGGGGTCGAATGGGACCAGGACCTCCATGGTCCGCTCAGCCCAGACGGTCGGGGCCGCCGGTCCGTCGCAGGAGCAGGAGGACCCCGCCGCCGATGACTGCCAACAGGAGCACCCCACCGATCGCATACAGGATGAGGCGATTCCGCTGATCCGTACCCGCCTGTGACTCGGCCATATCTGCAGCGTTTGCCGCCAGGCTTGTTGCGAGGTCGAACTCCTCTCGCTCATACGCCGTGACAGCATCTGCGAACGTCCGCTCTGCTTCCGGAGCATCGGTTGTCGCGATCGCTGCTGCGGCTCGGTCCATCATGTCACGAGCCTCCCGAGAGGCTGGGGTGTAGTGGGTCGCGGTCATCGTGTCTATCGGCTCAACCGCCCCGCCGAGCTCTGTTTGACCCAGCTCCATGACCACGAAGCTCTGCATCGGGTCGTACGTGTAGTCTGTGACGGATGGCACATCTCCACGGACGTTGACCGTCACCCGACTCGTGCCATCTGCCACATCCACGGTCGCCCCATCAACCGACTGGCCTGTATAGCGGTCCTGTCTGATCTTCGAATCGGTCTGGTCGTAGTAGGTGATCGTCCATGTGACCGCATCCAACTCCGTATCGCCGGTGATGTCCCAGGAGTCATAATCTGGGTTGCGATAGAGCTGGGTGAACTCATACTCTGCGGTGACCTGTTCGTCGACAGCTGCACTGTTGACCGACTCGGTGACCGATGTGGACAGCCCGACTGCGGGGGCACTAAACAGCGCCACCACGAGGAGACCGGCGAGGATCGCGCTAGAACAGCGATTCAAGCTCATCACCATCATCGCGTACCAGTGCCTCCAGGTTCTCCTGGCTCTGGCTCCGGATGTCCTCGATGTTCTCCTGTGCCTCGATCGCCACCTGTTGGAGCTCCTTGATCCGCGGCACGTTCGTTATCCCGGAGAGGAGCACGACAGCAGCCACACGGTCGGAGTTCCTGAGCGGATAATCCCCACCACGGACCTCCATGCTTCCAGTCTGGTCTTCGATCCAACGGCGCCCCCGTTCGATACCCTTCCGGTTGAGGAACTCTGGCGGGCCCGCCAGGACCAGTAACGCCCGCTCGGTCCCCTCGATCTCACACGGGAGTGTGAGTCGACCCAACGCAGCTTTACGCACCAATGAGGTGATGCGGTTGGTCGTATTTGCCGAATCGAAGCTGCCGAGGTCATTGTTGCTTCCGGTGAAGCGAGACAGCAACCCGCCACCTCCCCGTGACGACTGAACCTCGATATCTTCGGACGCATATCCCAGCGTGGACACCCCACCACCTGCGAGGGTGTTGATGATCTCAGACGAGTCCACGACGGACTCGGCCACATCCCCGCTCGCTGTGATCTCCCCAGCCCCGAACAGTACACCGAATCGCGTGACGATCTCATCATTGATGACATCGAATCCACCGGAGACGGATTCACCGGTCTTCCGCCACGAGTCATTGTCGAAGACGAGCAGGTTGTCGACCTCTCGGATGAACGTCTGGAACGATCGAGCGGCATTCAGCGTGTAGATGCCCCCCTCATCAGTCCCAGGAAGGATACCCAATCCGTAGACTGGCTCAGTGTAGATCCGCTTCAGATGCTTGGCGATGACGGGGGCGCCCCCACTGCCGGTGCCGCCACCGAGGCCAGCGACGACCAGGAAGGCATCCACCTCATGCACGGGGATGTTGTCAATCGCCCCCTGCACCTCGTCTACGTCCTCCTCTGCAATCTGCGCACCCAGTTCGTTGTCTGCACCAACACCATGCCCCTTCACACGGGCCTGGCCGATGAGGATCCGCTGATCCATGGGGATGTTCTGCAGGCCTAACAGGTCGGCCTTCGCCGTGTTGACGGCTATTGCGACCCGCACGATGTCTGAGCCGTGCGTCTGGTCATACTCGACAAACTTGTCGATGATCTTTCCACCAGCTTGCCCGAACCCAATCATTGCAAGCTTCATGGTGCGAGTCCCCTCAGCATTGGGTCAAATAAGCCTGAACGGGGGAATAAAGGTTCTGATACCTAAGGCCCTGCGTCAGACGCCTTGTGGCCAGCCAGTCATGACGGACGTAGGTACTCCCAGAGTGTCGTCATCTCACCCTCGGTGAGTCCGAACGATTCGACATCATTCTGCGAGGTGACGTTGTCAAAGCGAAGTGACCGGTACTGGTCGAGCCCCATCGGGACCCCGGGGATGGCATCACCGAGGGTCAACCCCACCCGAGCGAGTACCATCGGTACTGGCAGGACGGTCACCGATTTACCATCGGCGCGGTGGATGAGTCGTGCGATCTCTGCGAGTGTGAGCCGCTCCGGCCCACCGAGTTCGTAGGTCTGCTCACTGTGTGACTCATCCTCGATCACCTCGGCGAGGACGGTGACGAGATCGTCGACATGGATCGGTTGGAACCGGGTCCGCCCGCCGCCGGGAAGGGCTGCGATGTACGGTGGTGCCAGCAGCTTGGTGAATGAGATGAACTCCCCTCCAGGACCGAAGACCACCGATGGGCGGAGGATGGTCCATGCGAGTGCGGACTGTCTGACCGATCGCTCCGCAGCCCCCTTCGCACGGATGTAGGCGGTCTCACCATTCGGGTCGGCCCCAAGCGCGCTCATCTGGATGAACCGGTCGACACCAGCATCCTCCGCGGCCCTGACCAGATGTTCCGTTCCCTGCCGGTGTACCGCATCATGTTGCTCATCGCCGCCCGCGGGGATGAACAGCGGTGAGAGCGCAACGAGGTTCACGACCACGTCTACGCCCTCGAGGATCCCATCGAGAGTCGCGGGATCGGTGACGTCTGCGGCGACCCTGTCGACCGCGGCGGGGAGGTCCGCATCCGCTGGCGTGCGAGAGATGACCGAGACGTCGTGCGCCCCCGCGACCTGCGCTGCGAGGGCACTCCCGATGAATCCCGTCCCACCGACGATGGCGATATTCATGCGATGTATCTATTGGGTCTGGCTAAAATTAGCTACCGATGTCGCATGGGCGAACGCCTGCGGATGGTTGCGGGCAGCTGATCACACTCGAGGGCCTCGATGGGAGTGGGAAGTCGACGGTCATCGAGGGGCTCCAACGGCGCCATCCAGAGTGGTGTTTCACCTGTGAGCCCACCACCTCATGGTACGGTGACGCGGTGCGACGCTCCGTCGAGAGCGACGCGGCGGATCCCATCGCTGAGCTGTTCCTGTTCATCGCAGATCATGCGGATCATCTGCGGACGACGATCAGGCCGGGACTGGAAGCGGGAGAGGTCATCGTCTCAGATCGGTACATCGACTCGCGGATTGCGTACCAGGCGGTGACCCTGGCGGAGACGATCGAGGCACCTGCGGCATTCATCGCAGCAGTGCACGAGCCGTTTACAATCCTGCCGGATCTGACCGTCTTCCTCGAGGTAGATCCGGAGACGGCAGCCAGGCGGTCCGGCGCGACCAACAAGTTCGAACAGGTGGCACATCTGCAGGCCGTCAGCCACGAGTACGAGAGGCTCATCGACCACGCACCCGACCGCTTCGTCCGCATCGATGCAACATCGCCGCCAGCTGATGTGCTGGACGCCGTCGAGCGCGCCGTCGGAGCCGTGCTTCACCGTTGAGCGGGGAGCTGCGGTGCTGGTGGCTCCATGTAGAGGTACTCGATGGTGACCCCCAACAGCAGTGGCAACAGCACCGTTACACCGAGTGCCAGCACGGGCGAGCCCAGATCGACGCCAAGGCCCAACCCCCCGCTCAGCACCAGTGTCCCCACCAGCAGGATGAGTGGGATAAACACTCCAGCGAAGAGGAACTGCCCCCAGGTGGTCGCAAGGCGGAGGCGGAGGAATCGCATCATGATGCCAGCGAGGACAGTGTGCAACCCGACGATCAGGAGCGTCCCCAAGACCCCCAGGAGACTCACCATCGACGTCAGTCGATCGCCACGTACGTCTTGGTCTCGATGACGCCCTCGATATCTGCAACCGCGTCTGCGACGAGTTGCAGTGCGTCATAGACCCCGTCCGTGCGCGTCTCGGCGATCAGGTCAAAGCTCCCTGCGACGAGGTGAGCCTCCGAGACGGGGTCCAACGCGGTGATGGCATCGAGGACACCCGTGCGGTCGGTCTGCCCGATTTTCGCAAAGACGAACGCATCTGCCATGCACCATAGTAGCATGATGTGCAAATGAATCATTCGGAGGGTACGTTTATGCGGTGGCATATCACACCACATACATATGCAGATAATCATCCTCGGGGCTGGGCGGGTGGGGATGCGGACCGCTCGGGTCTTACGACGCGAGGGGCACGACATCACAATTATCGACGGCGACCGTGAACGCATCGAGATGGCCACCGAGGATGGCTTCACGGTGGTCCACGGGGATGGATCGCATGAGGGGGTGTTGGTCGATGGCGGGATCAAAGAGGCGGCCGCGATCGGGGCACTGACCGGTGATCTCAACGTCAACTTCGCGGCGTGTTCGATCGCCAAACATCACACCACGTGGACCGTGATGCGGGTGGACATCGACCACCGTGAACGGGTCTATCATCAGTATGCAGATGAGGTCGATGAGGTGGTGTATCCAGAGCGTCTGGGGGCGATCGGGGCGAAGAATGCACTGCTTGGTGGGTCAGTCCGTGCAATAGCGGATGTGGCACAGAACCTGCAGGTGGTCGTCATGGCGGTGACTGACAAGTCGCCGATGCGCGGATACACCATCGAGGAGTTGGCGCTCCCGAGTGGGGCCGAGGTGCTCGCGTTCGGGAAGGCCGATGCACCCATGCGGATCCCGCTTGCCGACGACTCGCTCGCGGTCGGGGATCGCGTTGCGGTGCTCGCGGACTTCGATGTGCTCGAGGAGACCAGACAGCTGATCGTCGGACAGAAGCTCGTCCCTGAAGCTGAGATGGCATCATGATCGCGTATGTGCTCGTGGACGCATCCTCTGGGCGTGTCGATGAGCTGCGATCATCGATGGCCGAGGTCCACCCTGCAGTCGAATGGGTGCGGGTCGTCGCCGGTGATGTGGACTACATCGTCAAGATCGATGTGGCAGAGGCAGGGGATATCCATGAAGTGACCGCGGGGTTGCTCGATATCGATGACATCGATGACACCCTCACCTACGTCGCGATGGAATGAGCAGGCTCAATCTGCAGATCCGGTGGCACGCTTCAGCAGCGTCGCTGCAACATCTGTGTAGCTGTAGCCCGGGATGATACCCTCCGCATATGTCCCCTCGATGTACTCTGCTATCGCCACGATGTCATCGAGTGCGCGGTCGAGATTCTCGTCGACCACTGTGAGGTCGACGGCGATCATCGCAGGGCCGCGTTCGGTGTGAACCGCGAGGTCGGTGTGGCCTCTCGTCGCACCGGCGACATCAGCCAGCCTGAGCCGGAAGGTACGGAACCATTCATCCTCAACCACCGGTGCAATCGATTCTTCGGTCACCATCTGCAGCGAGGGCACCAACACGCGGAGCTCGAAAGCTGGGACACCGTCGACGCTCGCCGGTTCAACGGATATGGTGAAGACTGTCGCCTCGAGGCTGAACGCATCTGAGTCGGTCGCAACGGTCCCCGGTGCTGCGATGAGCGCATCCTGCGCAGCCGACTGTGGGTCGTCCATGGTGCATCAGACGCTGGCGGTTGTATTGTGACACACGGTCGGCAGCGAGGCAGGTTTAATATGAACGTCCATGATAGACGAACTGGCGCTTCGTCTGGAGGGCCGAAGCGTCAATCGGGACCTACACAGGGCGGCTGTGGACACCGGATGCTCCGGGGTCCACGCTTTTGCTGCAGATGCGGGGGATGGGATTTGAACCCACGAACCCCTTCGGGAGCGGATCTTAAGTCCGCCGCTTTTGGCCAAGCTCAGCCACCCCCGCGCCTGTACACGTACATCACCAGGGGCCGAAAAGTAGCTTCGCCTCTGGCGGTCACCAGTCGACACTGAAGGTACCGTCACCGTGTGGGTCGGGTGCGATCTCAGCGTCAGTGCGGCGGTCGATGATATGGATCACCCCAGCTCCCTTTTTTGCAGGACACACCTCAGCGGCACGTATGTTCTCTTCGAGCTCTGATTCGTCGATGAAGTAGGACCGTGGACGGGCGAGTCCGGAGGTGATGTCCATCTCCCAGTTGGCGGCGACCTCTGCACATCGCCCAGCACCGATGCAGCGATTCGCCTCGAAGATGATTTTGTACGGCTTCTCCTCGACAGACGGAGCGTTGGCGGAGTCGCCGATATCACTCGGGGATATCGACGGAGATGAATGGGGCATGTGAGAAGATGGTGACCGCAGCCGATTGGCTATTTCGCCTCAGGTATCGAACGTGATCGCATCCACGCTCACCGGTTCGAGGGGACGGTCACGTCCATCGGTCTCTGTGGCACCGATCGCCTCGACGACATCCATACCGTCGCTGACTCGGCCGAAGACAGCGTGTCGATCATCCAGGTGTGGCTGGGGTCCGAGTGTGATGAAGAACTGCGATCCGTTGGTGTTGGGTCCACGGTTGGCCATCGAGAGCACCCCTGCGGCATCATGCCGAAGATCGGGGTGGAACTCATCATCGAAGGTGTAGCCAGGACCCCCCGTTCCGTCACCGGATGGGTCACCACCTTGGATCATGAAGTCTCCAATCACGCGATGGAACACTGTGCCCGGATACAACGGATCCGTCCGCTCATCGCCGGTGTCGGGATCTGTCCACGATCGTGTGCCCTCTGCGAGGGCGCGGAAGTTCTCAACGGTCTGTGGTGCCCGGTCATCGAACAGCTCGATCTCGATCATCCCCTCGGATGTCTGCATATGGGCAGTCGTTCCATCAGTCATATGCGGCAGTTGCCCCCGAGTCATAAAGTCACCCGGATATCTGCTCAGAATCCGCGGGCCTGTTCGAGCACCGCCGCTGCCGAGCCGCTCGCGAGGCTCTCGTGTGCCATCTCGATGCCGTCCTCGAGCGATTCGGCGTCCTCGCGTGCGTAGATGCGCAACGCGGCGTTCAGCAGTGCTGCATCACGAACTGGTGTGGATGCCTCGCCTGCGAGCACCGCCTCGGTGGTCCGTGCAGACGCCCCGGCAACATCAGCCTCCTCTACCGCCAGGTCCTCCTCGGTGAAAGTGAGGTCGTAACGGTCCGGTTCGATCGTGTAGTCGGTAAACTCACCATCGGTCGACTCGCCCACCGTCGTGTAGCCTGGGCGGATGTCATCATACCCCTCCATACCCTGGAACATCAAGACCCGGCGGGGGGTGGCATGCTCCATCGCGGCGAAGGTGTCGACGATCTTCTTCGCGAACGCCAGATGATAGAACGAACCGAGATGCACATCAGCCCCTGCAGGGTTCGCAATCGTCTCGATCGTGTTGATGAACGTGCGGACACCCATCTGGTCCCGCCGGTCTGTCAACGCCGCGATATGCGGGGCGAATGCAGGCTGATAGTAGAAGCCGAATCCGACTGCATCGGTCATCTCTGCGGACTCAGCAGGCTGCAGTTCGGTGCGGACCCCGAGCGCATCCAGGACATGCTTGTACGCATCCTGCTTCTGGGTGGGCACCCGATCACCCGAGTGGACCACAACAGGGGTCCCTGCTCCGGCAGCGATGAGCCCCGCGATCACGCCGAGGATCGCCGTCCGTCCCTTCCCATCGTAGTTCGCTCCACAGTCGACTGGATCTACCGTCGGGCTTGCGACCTCCGTCTGCTCCATCATCACATCCGCGTACGCCGCCAACTCCCCTGGGGTGTTGTGCTTCCATCGGTTGGCAAGCCAGAAGGCTCCCAGGGTCGTTGGATCAGGTTCTCCTGCGAGGATCTGACGCATCGCCGCGGTCGCCTGCGGTCGGGTGAGGTCCTGAGCAGACTTGATGCCCGTGCCCACGACCTCCGTCATCAGCCGCTTTAGCGGCCACGAATCCATGTCGGCTGCGGGTGGTGCCTGAGCCATACCGGACGGTCATACCGGTGGGGGCAAAAGACACGCGCCTCCGGGCGAAACCGGTACATGCATTCGCTCACATCATCCAGCGTGAGCGCACAGACCGATGACTGGCAGACGGGGCTCGATGCGACTGATCGGGCCCTGATTGATGGGTTCCAGAGTGGATTCCCACTGGAACAGAATCCGTTCGATACGGTCGGCGAGGCACTCGGGACGACGGCCGTTGATGCGTTCGAGCGACTCGAGCGGCTGATGCAGCGGGGCATCGTCAGGCGCTTCGGTGCCGTGTTGAATCCACCAGTCATTGGGTCATCAACGCTGGCGGCGGTGCAGGCACCCCAAGAGCGGTTCGAGGACATCGCTGCGGTGATCAACGGCTACGACCAGGTGAATCACAACTATCGCCGCAAGCACGCGTGGAACATGTGGTTCGTCGTGACTGCCGCGACGCAGGCCAGACGCGACGAGATCCTCGCAGAGATCGAAGAGCGGACCGGGTGTGCGGTGCTGAACCTGCCCATGCTCACCGACTATTACATCGATCTGGAGTTCCCTGTTGTCAACGACGATCGCGTCGCGAGAGAGGGGATCACTGAGACAGATGTGTCGGCGACACGCATCAGTGAAGATGCTATCGGGGACCTCACCGCTAGCGAGCGGAGCGTGATCCTCGCGATTCAAGCGGGGTTCCCGATGTCGTCGAGTCCGTATGCAGAGATCGGCCATCAGCTGGGACTCGAGGTGGAGGAGGTCATCGAGACGATCAGCGGTCTAATCGACAAGCGGTGTATCAAGCGGGTCGGGTGTGTGATCAATCATGTCACCACGGGATTCACCGCGAACTGCATGGTGGTCTGGGACGTGCCTGACGCTGCATTGGACGAGCGGGGCGAGCGGGTGGGTCGGCTCCCGTACGTGACGCTCTGTTACCATCGACCACGCCGGCCCGAGCAGGGGTGGCGGTACAACCTCTTCACGATGGTCCATGGTCGTGAGGCAGAGTTCGTGGACGCGAAGATCGACGAACTCGCCACAGATCACCTCCCCTACCCCCACGAACGGCTGTACTCTGAGGAGAAGTTGAAACAGACTGGTGCACGGTACCGTGCGTTGCTGGATGAGTGACCGATCGGTTCACAGGAGCCGATCCAACGTGCGAACCGCCAATGCATGCCCGCGCCTCGTCCCACCGACGACCACACGAGCTGCCCCGTATCGGAGCTTGCGACGCGTGGCCGTGAGGTAGTGACCGAGGGCCATACGGAGCGGGGTTCGCCGTCCGTCGATGGCGTATGGTCGCTGCCGTAATGCGTCGATCACCAGCTCGGCATCCGCCGCATCAGGTGATTCGATGGGCAGCTCGACCGTCGTGTACGCACGCCCCACGTACCCTGCACGGTGGGCATCACTCCCCGCGACCCCAGGATACCCGTGTCGTGTTGCATAGCGGGCTGCACGACGGTTCTGGTAGCCCGTCACGGTCCAGGAGTTGTACGTCTCGATCGCATCGGGCCGCACATCCCGGAGACGCCGCCTGGAGATCCCGTGGCGACTCCGCTGGAATGGGTGTGCGACGATCGAGACACCGCCTTGTGCGCGCACATCCTCGATCGTCGACGCGACTGATTGCTGAGGCTCTGGCAAGCGCTCGATACCGAGTGCCAGCAGGTGGCCTGCAGCGGTCGATATCTCCGCACCGACGATGCCGATGAGACCGTAACTTGGAGCGAGCTGTGCCGCCCTGTGGGAGCCCTCGATCGCATCATGATCGGTGATGACGACCGCATCGAGCCCGATCTCTGATGCCTGCTCCAACAGCAAATCGACCGGTTCGGACCCATCATACGATGCGGCTGAATGCACGTGTGGATCGATGCGCAGGCGGACTGCCACGCTGGTTCCTTTGGCCCACAGTGGTAAGAGCCTGGCCGCGATCAGCTCGCCAGATCCTCGGCGATCACTGCGGCCTGCTCATATCCGTTCCAGAACGCGGCAGGCACGCGACCCACACCGGTCACCCAATCGCCGGCAACCCGTAGCCGCGCCTCGTTGAGAGGGCCGTGGACACCCGCGTCGACCGCATCCTCCGGAAGCGCATAGCGCCACCACTGATGATCGGTCCAATCAGGGAGTCGATAGCGGTCATCATCGACGGTCTGGGCGATCATCTCTGAGACCGCCTCTGCGATCTGTGCTTCAGGGGTCTCTGCATGTCGACGAGAGTACCCAGCACCCAGCTGGGCAATCCACAGACTCTCACCATCCGGCACCCGTCCCGGCTTGCACTCCTCACGACTGAGCCATCCCACCGGGCGAGTGTGTTCGGGATCGACGATCGCATACCACGGGAACTCGCTTGCGAATGGGTAATGCAGTGCCACCGTGTGGACCGACCGGTAAGGGACAGCCCCGATGGCGGGGGTCACCGATTCGATCGCCTCTGGAACGGCTGATGCTTTGAGCAGTTCCGCAGTCTGCGGAGCCGGTGGGGTCAGGACCACCCAGCGGAATGGGCCATGGCTGGTCCCATCGGTGTCAACGAGCTCCCAGTCGTTGGACGCTGGGGCGAGTCGTTCGATACGCGTCCTGCGGTGAACCTGCACATCGACGTCCGCCAACACCCGCTTTGCAAACTGGGTGATGCCATCGGCATAGGTCCAGTGGACACCGTTCGGTGGGTCCCCCACGGTCGGCCGTCCATCTTCTCCGTACACCCACACCGGCGCCTCGATCGCCCCGGCATCCTGTGTCCCTAAGCGGTCGATCAGGTCTGCTGTTCGATCATCGGCAACGGTGATGTAGTTCGCCCCATGGTCGTAGGTGCATCCATCACGTCTACGGCTCGCCGCGCGTCCACAGACACCCCCGCTCTTCTCGAAGACCTCGAGCGTGGCGTCGGTTTCGCGAAGCCGGTCGATGACCCCCATGCCGGCGGGGCCGGCGCCGATTATGGCGACATCACGGGGTGGGGAGGGACTCATGCGGGAATCAGCGACCGTGGCTGCAAGTACTTACTGCCCTGTACAGTGGTGCTGTAGGAAGTTGCCGATCAGCTGATGACCCACACCGGTCAGCACCGATTCCGGATGGAACTGGACTGCCTCCAGCGGATACTCGTGGTGTCGGACACCCATGATGAGTGCATCATCATCAGCGGTCCGCGCGGTCACCGCCAGCTCATCGGGCACTCCCGCTGCGATGAGCGAGTGGTACCGCCCTGCGACGAACTCCGCGGGGAGGTCGGCGTAGATCCCCTTCCCGTCGTGTACGATCCGTGAGGTCTTGCCGTGTACAGGATGGGGGGCGCGGTCGATGGTACCGCCGTACACATGGACGGCTGCCTCCAGGCCGAGGCATACCCCGAGGATGGGGACCTGTGGGGCGAGCTCTTCGAGCACAGCGGTGGTGACACCCACGTCCCGCGACTGGGCGGGGTGGCCAGGCCCTGGGCTGATGACGACCGCATCGGGGGCTGCTGTCTCGATGCGGGCCAGCTCAACCGTGTTGCGGAACACCTCGACGGTCGGTGAGGTGCCCTCGATCGTCTGCGTGGAGAGGTACTCCACCAGATTGTACGTGAAAGAATCGAAATTGTCAATCACGACGATCGTGGTCATGACTCCTCCATCGTGGCAATCCGGAGTGCGGAGAGGACCGCCTCCATCTTCTGCTCGGTCTCTGCGAACTCGGCCGCAGGATCGCTATCGGCGACGATCCCGGCACCTGCACGCACTGTGACCCGGCCCGCCTCGGCGGTTGCCGTGCGGATGACGATCGCGAAGTCCGCATCACCTGACCATGACCAGTAGCCGACGCCGCCGCCATAGACCCCCCGGGGATCATCCTCGAGGTCGCGGATGATTTCCATCGCCCTGATCTTGGGAGCACCAGTCAGTGTCCCTGCCGGGAAGGTTGCACGGACCGCATCGAACGCATCCTGCTGTGGGGCCAACTGCCCGGAGACGGTCGATTCGATGTGCTGCACGTGACTGTACTTGATGACCTCCATGAACGCGTCGACGCGGACGGACCCCGCCTGTGCCACACGACGGACATCGTTCCGCGCGAGGTCGACCAACATGGTATGCTCGGCACGTTCCTTGTCATCCGCCAGCATCTCGCCCGCAAGCCGGCGGTCCTCCACAGGCGACCCTCCGCGGCCACATGTGCCCGCTATCGGGTTGACGACGACGGCCCCATCACGGACGGACACCAGTGTCTCTGGACTAGCGCCGATGACGTGGCGCTGGCCGTCGTTGAGCAGGTACATGTATGGGGATGGGTTGATCGTCCGCAGCGTGTCGTACAGCTGCGTCGGGTCGACGTCTGTCTCAAAGGTCCGTGCCCGCGCGATGACGCCCTGGTAGATGTCCCCCCGTTCGATATGGTCGATCGTCTGCGAGACAGCTGCCTCATACGCCGCTCGGTCCATCCCAGCGGGAGCTGGATTGAACGACCCACAAGATGCGGCAGGTGTCTCGATGTCGGTGAGGGCCCTTCGCACCTCCTGGAGACGCAGACGGAACCGCTCATATGTGGTATCCCGCATCTCCGGGGAGGTCATCAGAGGTGTGTGGATCAACGCCGCCTCGTCTGCATGATGATCGACGACGACCGTCATCGTCGTCAGTGCGAACACCGCATCAGGTCTGGGGCCCTCAGGTCGGTCGACGCCGATCTCGTTCAACCAGATATCATAGACCGCCTCATAGGTCAGAAACCCCACCAGTCCACCGGTGAACCGGTAGGGAGGGTGTTCCGGGATCGCCGATGTGTCGATGGGGGCGACGAACGACCGCAGGCGGTCGAGCACATCACCTTCGACACTGGTTACGCGAGCATGAAGCTCATCGACCAACCCCTCGAAGCGCTGCACATGCACATCCACGTCAACCGACTCACCGGTGATGGCGATCGTCGCGATCGGGTCCAAACCGATGTAGGAGTATCGCGCATGCGAGGCGGGGGGCCCGTCACTCACGAATGCACCATCGGGGTCCGATGAGGCGATCTTCGCGCCGCTTTCGAGGAGGAACCCGTGCGAGGAGGACCCCGTGAGTGCCCGGTAAGCATCGAGTGGATCTACCACCGGCAGCGGTGCGTGGAGGTACCCAACGGCGGGGTACGAGCTGGTCGATACCGCGTCATCGAATTGCGATTCTGATACCTCCAGCGGCATCAGATGGCCTCCCTGGCTGCGGTGACGAATGACTGCACTACATCGGGATCCTTGCGCCCAGGTGCAGCTTCCACACCCGACGCGACGTCGACGGCGTATGGCTGCAGGGCTGTGACCACGTCTCCGACGTTCTCGGGCTGTAGCCCCCCGGCGATGATGCAGGGTAGGTCGACGCCCTCTATGGCCGCAGCCACCTGACCGACATCGACCTGTTGTCCGGTCCCACCAGCGCCCTCTCGCGTCAAGGAATCGACCAGCACAGCAGCTGGTCCCGTCGCACCCGCGCGATACGCCTCGAGCCCAGTGGGGTCCGTCACGGCGATCACGGGGCACGCGAGTACGTCCACCGCCTCCTGGATTGCGTCCGGTGAATGATGCCCATGGATCTGTACGCAATCTGGCTCGACGGTATCGACGAGCGCAACAGCATCGATCGGGCGATCCGGTGTGCAGACCAACACCGAGGTGATCAGGGGGGATGATGCTGCGACGAGTGCACGCGCATCGTCCGGGGAGAGCCGACGCGGCGAGTCCAGCTCGGTCACGATCACACCGAAGGCATCCGCGCCCGCATCCTCGATCACCCGCAAATCCTGCTCCGTCGTTGTCCCACAGATCTTCACCCTGGTCATGTTGGTCACACCCCCGCACGCATCGCATCGAGGACCCCGCCTGCGGCGCCCGAATCGATTGCCTCTGTGGCCCTGGCGGTACCCGCCTCGAACGATGCGACGGTATCACAGACGTACAACGCAGCAGCGGTGTTCGCTAGCACGACATCGCGTATGGGACCCTCCTCGGTCCCTGTGATGACCGCCTCGAGTGTCAGGGCATTCTCCGCGGGACTCCCACCGGCTATCGCTTCGATGGGCGCAGCTGTGAGCCCGAAGTCAGCGGGCGCTAGCTCGTACAGCTCGACTGAGTCCCTGGTGACCTCAGCCGCAGTCGTCGGTCCATGCAGACCCACCTCATCGAGCCCTGGGCTGTTGACGACGAGTGCACGCTCGACAGGCAAGCGTGCCAGCGCATCGGCAAGTGTGGGCACAAGCGCCGCATCATACACACCCACCAGCTGGGCGTCCGCCCCTGCGGGGTTGGTCAGCGGTCCGAGGATGTTGAAGATTGTCCGCATCTGCAGCTCACGTCGGGGGCCGATCACCGCCCGCATCGCGGGATGGAACACCGGCGCGAGCATGAACCCGATACCGATCTCGTCGATGGTCGCCTCGACTGCTGATGGCGCTGCATCGATGGTGACCCCCACCGCATCCAACACGTCCGCACTGCCTGAGGAAGAGGAGACCGAGTAGTTCCCATGCTTCGCTACAGCAGGCCCTGCGGCCGCAGCGACGATCGCGGTCATCGTGGAGATGTTGACCGTATCATGCGCATCGCCACCGGTGCCGCAGGTGTCCAGCAGTGGACGGCGGGTGGGATTGATCTGCTCGGCCACCGCACGCATGCCCGCAGCGAAGCCGGCGATCTCCGCGTCGGTCTCACCCTTCATCCGCAGGCCTGCGAGAAGCGCACCGATCTGCGCTGGTGTTGCCACCTCGAAGAGCGCAGACGCCACCTCCTTCGCACGCTCTTGCGGGAGGTCCTCCCCGTTGATAATCTGATGCAGCGCTGCTGAGATAACCGATTCTGCCATTGATGGATACATGTGATGTCTGATGCACATAAGTATACATCGGTCGAATAACACGGGAATCAGAGCGAAATATTCAATGGACGATTGCGGATACATGTGACAAGGGTTGGTGGTCTAGTCTGGTTATGACACCTCCTTGACATGGAGGAGACCGGCAGTTCAAATCTGCCCCAACCCATCCTATATAGATTCTCCAGATGAACTGGTGATCACCCAAAGCCCGAACCCAGAATGCGCAGGTCTGTGCCACGGAGAAGGCGTTGTCAGACGACTGGCATCCATCCGGCATGCGCACATCCGGTTGGACGCAATGGTGGCCACAGTGCTGTGAGAGCCTGTATCGCAGAGGAGTCGGGGAAGGTGCTGTACCGACTGTCTACGGCAGATTCTATAGAAGTATATAGAGATATGATACATCTATAGCGATATTAGTTAGTTACTTACATAGCTCGGGGATGGTTTTGCTTGATGGCAGAAGACAATGCTATTAGATTCGACAGTGGTTCTCGCCGCAGGTTCCTTACGGCCTCAGCGGGGGTGGGCGCGCTCGCTTTGGCAGGATGTACCCAGCAGGGTGGCTCCGAGCCAGCCGATGACGGTGGCTCGGGATCTGCGGATGATGGTTCGAGCGAGCCAGAGACGCTCTCTGGGGAGGTCAACATCGCCGGGTCATCGACGGTCTTCCCGCTCGCGACGGCCTTCGCCGAGATCTTCCAGCAAGATCACCCAGATGTGAGCATCAACATCCAGTCCACCGGATCTGGTGGTGGGTTCGCGAACTTCTTCTGTCCCGGAGACACGGATTTCAACAACGCGTCCCGGCCGATCAAACCCGGTGAGTTGGAGGATTGCCAGTCCAACGGCGTCAATCCGCTGGAGCTGGTCGTCGCCACCGACGCGCTGACCGTCGTGGTGAACAACGACAACCCCGTCGACTCGATGACGGTCGACGAGCTCCAGCAGATATGGTCGGGTGACGCCCAGCCGACGAACTGGACCGATGTCAACAGCGACTGGCCCGACCTGGAGTTCGAGCAGTACGGTCCGACCGAGGCGTCCGGGACGTACGACTACTTCAACGAGGTGATCATGGACGACGGTGAGGTCCCACACCGCCAGGACTACTCTGCGACCGAGCAGGACCGGACGATAATCCAGGGTGTGGAGGGCTCGACCGCGGCGATCGGGTACATGGGCTTCTCGTACTACATCAACAACGCAGACCGGGTGAAGGCACTCGCGATCGATGGGGGCAACGGTCCCGTCGAACCGTCGCTCGAGACAGCGAAATCGGGCGAGTACACGCCCCTCGCGCGGCCGCTGTTCACCTACCCATCCGTCGATGCGCTCGCGAAGCCGCAGGTGCGTGAGTTCGCACGCTTCTTCGTGGACAACACCGATAACGCGGAGATCGTAGCCGACGATGTCGGGTACGTCCCGCTCGATGCGGAGACGAAAGAGGAGATGGTCTTCAAGCTCGAAGGCGCAATCTCCACGGTCGTCTGATCGGCTCGACCCTCACAGATTATTACCGCGGCCTGCAGTTGACGTAAGCAAGCAACCACCCAATGTCCACTGATGACATCGTCGCCGACCTGACCGCACAGCGTCAGAACTCACCGATCGAACTGGGTGTGCGTTCGTTCTTGTTCGCGTGCGCAGTGCTGTCGGTGGTCACGACGGTGAGCATCATTTTGCTGCTGGTGTTCGAGGCGAGTCAGTTCTTCACCGTCACCGCAGAGCTGCTGGGTGTAGATGCGGAGACCGCCTCAGTCGTCGACTTCCTCACAGGGACCACCTGGCAGGTCGGTACCCGGCAGTTCGGTGTGTTGGCACTGGTGTCGGCAACCCTGTTGATCACCATCGGTGCTGCGGCGATCGCCATCCCCTTCGGCGTCGCGACCGCAATCTACCTGAGTGAGTACGCTGCCCACCGACATCGCGCCATCCTCAAGCCTGCACTCGAGATTCTCGCAGGGATTCCGACGGTCGTCTACGGCTTCTTCGCGCTGATATACATCACACCGTTCATCAAGCGAATCTTCCCGGGGACCGGGACGTTCAACCTGTTCGCAGCAAGCGTGGTCGTGGGCATCATGATCATCCCGATGGTCGCATCCATCAGTGAGGATGCGATGTCTGCTGTCCCCGACAGCCTGCGAGAGGCTGGCTACGGGATGGGGGCGACAAAGTTCGATGTGTCGACGGGAATCGTGGTGCCGGCGGCACTCTCTGGGATCTTCTCCTCGTTCATCCTCGCCCTCTCGCGGGCCATTGGGGAGACCATGGCGGTCACCGTCGCAGCAGGCGCCCAGGCGAAGTACCTGAACCCATTCCCCATCCTGGAGTTCCTCGGCGGGCAGGCGCCGCTGCCGGTGAACATCGCCGTGTACCAGGAGGGGGCCTTGCCGATGACCGCGGCGATGGTCAAGCTGCTGACGGGCGATCTGGAGGCAGGTGGAATCGAGTATCAGAGCCTCTTCGCGATCGGGCTGACACTGTTCGTGATCACCCTCATGATGAACATCATCTCCGATCTGATCGCCCAGCGATACCGGGAGGAGTACTGATGGCGGTGAAGCCAGCGGATGGGACTGTCGACGGGTTCGGTCATGTGAGCAGGCGGGTCGGGACCGCCTTCGAGTACCTGCTGGTGGGAGCCACGCTGTTCGGTCTGGCGATCCTGGCGTTCTTGTTAATCTTCGTCGCCAACGATGCCATCCGTCCGCTGACGGCCGACCCCCGTTGGCATCTGGTGTTCCTGTTGACACTCGTGTTACCGGCGACGGGGACGGGGATCTGGTACTGGCAGCGGAACCGGAGTGGACTGCGCTTCGGGGTTCAGGTCATCGCACTGCTGATGGTGAGCCTGCTGTTCGGTGGCGGCCTCGCACTCATCTTCGTCGACATCATCCCCCCGGCGACATTTGTCGCATACCTCTTGATGCTCGCGGTGGTGGCCGGTGCGATCGTGCTGGTGCAGCGTGAGAGTCACCGGCTGAGCTTTCCCATACAGGTCGCTGTCGTACTGATGCTGGCCTATGTGGTTCTCGGGGGCATCCCGGGGCCGCTGGGCGCCCTCGTTGGACTCGAGCAGATCATCCCCAACCTGACAGGACTCTTGCTCGCAGCACCGGTGTACCCCGCGGATCATCTGCTGCTCATCGCGGCACTGGGGCTACCAGCTGCCGTCGGGACAGCGCATGTGCTAGCGGTGAGTACCGATGGCGGTATCCCACGCGTCCGCGCGGCATCGGTACTCCTCCTCGCGACGGCGGCGATGGTGGTTCTGGGCGCACCGATTGGGCTGACTGCGGTGCCCGCGGTGGTCCTCGGTGCAGTGTCGATCGTGCCCACGGTGGGGTATGCCTGGGTGAGCGTGCATCGGCGGCCCTACCTCCGCGGAGGGCTCGCCATCCCGGCGGTCCTCATCGGGGGGGCGCTCATCGGCGCGGCGGTCGTCGGCGAGTTAGGCTTCGCGGGGCCGCAGTCATGGGTGACGTGGGAGTTCCTGACGAGCGCACACAGCCGGAATGCGGAGAACGCGGGCGTCTACCCCGCGATCGCGGGGTCGATCCTCCTCATGCTCGTGGTCATCGTGCTGTCGTTCCCACTCGGGGTGGGCGCGGCCGTGTATCTCGAGGAGTATGCGCCCAGGAACCGCCTCACGAGGTTCATCGACGTGAACATCTCGAACCTCGCAGGTGTGCCATCGGTCGTGTATGGGCTCTTAGGGCTGGGGGTGTTCGTGACATACTTGAACCGGGGGACAGGGACCGTCCTCGTGGGCGGGGCCACATTGGCGCTGCTGATCCTGCCAATCGTCATCATCGCCGCGCGAGAGGCGATCCGGAGTGTGCCGAGTGACCTGCGGCAGGCCTCGTACGGGATGGGCGCGACACGATGGCAGACCGTCCGTCGGGTGGTCATCCCCCGCGCATTCCCCGGTATCCTCACCGGGACGATACTCGCGCTGGGTCGGGCAATCGGGGAGACGGCCCCGCTGATCATGATCGGCGCACCGAGTGTGGTCTTCAGCGTGCCGACGGAGCTCTCCGCGAAGGTGTCGGCGATGCCGCTGCAGGTGTACGCATGGGCATCGCTGTTCGCCGGGCCGGGGTTCTACGAGAAGGCGGTGCCGGCGGGCGTGGTGGTGTTGCTCGTGGCGCTGCTCGCGATGAACTCCGTGGCGATCGTACTGCGGAACCGGTTCACGCAGGAATGAGGGTAGATACATATGAGTAACCAACAAACAGCGGAGATAAGCACAGAGACGATGAGCGAGGAACCCACCGATGAATCGACAGATCGAGGCGGGCTGATCAGTACGGATATCGATGCGGTGAGTCGCGGGCAACGAGTGCGAGAGACCTCCACACTCATCAGTGCGCGGGATATCAACGTCTACTACGGCGAGAATCGCGCGCTGCAGGACATCAATCTGGACATCCCCGAACGACGGGTGACGGCGTTGATCGGTCCGAGTGGCTGTGGGAAGTCGACCTTCCTCCGATGCATCAATCGCATGAATGACCTCATCGATGTGGCACGCGTCGATGGGAGCTTGGAGCTGTTGGGCAAAGACGTGTATGAACCGGATGTCGACCCGGTTGCGCTCCGTCGGCGCGTCGGTATGGTCTTCCAGAAACCGAACCCCTTCCCGAAGTCGATCTACGAGAACGTGACCTATGGCCTGGAGATCCAGGGGGTCGAGGGTGATTATGATGCGATCGTCGAGCGGTCACTACGCCGGGCGGCACTCTGGGATGAGGTGAAAGGGAAGCTCGACAGCTCTGGGTTGGACCTCTCCGGGGGGCAACAACAGCGCCTCTGCATCGCACGGGCGATCGCGCCAGATCCGGATGTGCTGCTGATGGATGAGCCGGCGAGTGCGCTCGATCCCATCGCGACATCGAAGATAGAGGACCTCATCACCGAGCTGTCGTCAGAGTACACCGTCGTCATCGTCACCCACAACATGCAGCAAGCCGCGCGGATATCGGACAAGACAGCGGTGTTCCTCACGGGAGGCGAGCTCGCAGAGTTCGACGACACGACGAAGATCTTCTCGAACCCAGATCGGCAGGAGGTCGAGGATTACATCACCGGGAAGTTCGGCTGAGTCGGAACCGTTAATCACGCGTTGACAAAGTGCTGCCATGGCGTCACCGTATGCCATCCTCGATGTGTCCGAGTCAGCGGACGCTGATGAGATACGAACGGCATACAGGTCGAAGATCAAGGGTGCACATCCCGATAGAGGGGGGTCCATCGAGGAGTTCGTGTTGGTGAAGGAGGCATATGAAGAGGCGATGCATGTACTGGAGTCGCCAGATCACAACCCAGCTGATGTGACCTACCGAGCCGCTCGAGAACCGGTGGGTTACACCGTGAGCTATCTCGACTATGCGGTTGTGCAGCGAGAGGGGTGGGCGGTCGACGATCCGCAAAATTTCTCGCGAGCGGAAGGGCTCGAACTCCATCCGAGAGAGTTCGGTGCATTCGCGGTCGAACACCGTGAGAGCGTGCTTGAAGCCGCCGAACGACATGGATTCAGTTGGCCATACTCCTGTCGGGGGGGCGCATGTGCGAACTGTGCCATCTTGGTCGTCGAGGGAGCGGTAGATATGAATGTCAACACCGTATTGACGCGTCCAATGCGGGAGCAGGGCATCCGGCTCTCGTGCATCGGTGAACCGGTCACAGAGCACATCGCGGTTGTCTTCGATATCGGGAGCCTGCCCGGCTTGTCGGAGCTGCGGCTACCGGCCCAACAGGTCAACCCAGCGGAATGAGCCAAACGAAGGTTCAAGCAAACGGCGGTTGAACCCTGGGAGAGAGACGTATGGATATCAGCACCATCGCGACAGACGAATTCGTGGAGGTCGATCCGAGCGAACGTGCGAGCAAGATCCGTTCGATCTTCGAACGGGATCGGCCGCGTGGCGTGCTTGTGACGGAGGAGGGGAGTTTCCGCGGGGTGATCGGACAGCAGCAGCTGATCCGGTCGCATCTCGAGGACACGACCCAGGCGCATGCGCTGATGCGGTCTGCTCCCACCTTGGCTGCGGACGCGGACGTCCGCGATGTCGCTAGACTCCTCGTCGAGGGGGATGTCAAAATCGCTCCGGTGGAAGATGATGGCGGCCTCATCGGCATCGTGTCGATCGATGCGATTCTCGAGGCGGTACTGCCGAATCTGTCAGCGATCGATGTCGAGGACATCTACACGGGGGCGGTGACTACCGTGGATGATCAGGCGCATCTGGGGCGTGCAATCAATCTCTTCCGGGAGGAGGGCATCTCTCGCCTCCCGGTGACCGATGCAGATGACGGCGGACTCGTGGGGATCTTGACGACAGTCGACATCCTGGATTTCGTGACCCGGCGTGAGCATCGGCAGGGCAAGCAGGACCGGCGCGGGGACATCGACCGGATGTTGGACCTCCCTGTGTATGATCTGATGTCCTCACCCGTCGAACAGATATCCGGTGATGCGACGGTGCAAGATGCCGTCGAGCAGATGTTCCAAGCAGGGTTCTCGGGGTTGGTCGTGACAGACGCAGGCGGACAGGTAGCGGGAATCATCACGAAGACCGACGTCCTCCGGGCGCTCAGCTACACCGAGGACACACAGATGGATGTGCAGATCACGAACATCGCACTGTTGGAGACGCTACAGCGGTCTGCCATCACCGAAGCCATCCGAGATGTCGCCTCGAAATACCAGGAGATGGATGTCTTGCATGCACATGTGCGGTTCCATGAGCACAAGGAGAAGCTCCGGGGCACGCCCTTGATTCTCTGCAAGATCCGCCTTCGGACGAGCCATGGGCAGATGGCGGGCACCGGAGAGGGCTATGGCGCCGAGCACGCGTTCCGCCTGGCACTTGACACCCTCGAGCGGAATGTCCTCGAGACCAAGGGTGTGATTGCCGATGAGCGCTATGAGGGCGAGCTCATCCGGAAACTCGAGCAGGTCTAAAGCTCGACTGCAGCGATACCGGTATCGGTGATGCGGAAGCGTGCACTCTGGCCAGCAGCAAGGTCACGATGCTTCTCGATGGTGAGACGGCGATTTCCACCACGGAACCGATCGATACGGAGGATCGTGCCCGTCCAGTGTGCCAGTGTATGTCCACCCAGGGCGCGGATGCGGTCGGCATCCGGATCGGTGAAGACCTGATTGGTGATCACGACGGCCAACCCATGTTTTCGTGCCAATGAGAGCAGATGTGTGACCTGTCGTGTCACCCGACGCAGCGACTCCCCGTCATCAGCACTCCCGGTCTGACGGGTCCGCTCCAGACGGTAGAAGCCTGTGGCACTGTCAAGCACGATCAGGTCCGTCTCTGCTGCATGCCGAGCGGTCTCCCGGACGGCGATCTCCTGTTCGTCGAAGTCATACACCGGCTCGATGAGCAGGCGGTCCTCGACAGAATCGATGGTCAACGCGGAGTCCCCCGCCGCCAACACCCGGTCGAACCGCTCCAGAGAGACGCCTTCAGTATCGATGTAGATGACACGACCGCCGGCGGCTAGGACCGAGGCTGCAGCCGCCATCAAGAGGTTGGTCTTGCCTGCTGCGGGCACGCCGTAGACCTGCGTGACTGATCCCCGATCGAACCCACCGGCGAGCAGGTCATCCACGGGTGAGCATCCGGTCGAGACTGCGCCCTTCACACGCGATACACGCGATGACGTGGCAAAAGCCCTCGGAGCCGTTTTGTTGTGGACATCCCATGGTTTGGTGTGATCGTCGTCGCGACTGCGGACTTCGAACTGGCACATGACCTGCTGGCCGCACTCAGGGTGCGGTCGATTCCGATGCGGTTGGCGCGGCCGGAGGACCCGGTCCCACCAGGGACGACAGCAGTGTTGACCGGGGCAGACGAGCATGTCGATGCGCCGGCTGCAGTTCCCGTCATCAGGGGAGATGTATCCCAGATCCGTGGGATGATCGACCGCGCAGTTCGAGATGAGGTCGAAACGGCTGCCCCCGTGGTGATCGGGGTCGACCCCGGACGGATGCCGGGCGTCGCCGTCGTGCGCGGGGGGCAGACCCTCGCGGTCTCAGTCGTGGAGGCGGCGGACGCACCCGGGGTGATCCGGCGGGAGTACCAGCGGTACGATGATGCAGTGATCAAGGTGGGCGATGGGGCACGGGTCGAGGGGGGACGGCTGCTGCGGGCTTTGGAGGACCTCCCGGTACAGCTGGTCGATGAGACGGGGACGACTCCGCATGTGAATGGGGGCACGCGTGCGATGGGAGATGCAGTCGCTGCGGTGAACATCGCGAACCGGCCTGGACGGCATGTGGACAGCCTCGAGTTCGAGCCCACAGCGGGTGAGATCAGGCAGATCAAAGTGCGCTCACGACAGGTGAGTCCGGACGACCGCACGCTGGATAGGCGGCGGGCAGCGGCCGTTGCACGCGGGGAGCTGACGCTTGAGGAGGCCCTCGATGATCACCGCAACGCAGGCGAGTCCTCGTAGTAACGACCCAATGCCCGGGCGATGATCTCCGTTGTGGGGCGGTCGGTGGCTGCGGCGACCGCCGCCGCTGAGGCATACTCCACGCTCGCTCCTAGGGGTGTGCCGTCTGCGTCCATCGACTCCTTGATCACGACATCATGGACGTCGCCGTCGACCCCGAGTGCGACCGACGTGAAGCTGCGGGCTGCGACGGACCGATGCACCTGCATCTGTTCGCGGATCCCCAGGGTCCCGGTCTCGCGCGCGAGCACTGCAGCGATCTCCCCGGCAGCTGTCGGTGGTGCGATGACCTGGATCAGGTGACCAGGCCTCGACTTCTTCATCGTCAGGGGGATGATGCTCACATCGTGAGCCCCAGTTGCGCTGAGCGTCTCCTGCAAGCCACCGAGGATCTCAGGTGAGACATCATCGACGTTCGTCTCGAGCACGGTGATCTGCTCACGGTGCAGGGGTCCCCCCACCGACCCACCGATGATCCGCACGACGTTCGCCTCACCGGAGAACTCCCATGCGCCAGCGCCGTAACCGACACTTTCGATGTCGATGGTGGGTACCGTATCGGTGGGTGTACCGATCTCCGCGAGGATCGCCGCTGCTGTGGGGGTCAGCAGCTCCTCTGCGACCGGTCCACCAGTGATCTGTAATCCAGACGCAGCGATGATCTCGGTGACCGCAGGAGCAGGGATGGGATAGCTGCCATGGGCCATCTCGCGTCGCCCACCTCCGGCGGCAAGCGGTGGGACGAACACCTCGGGCGATCCAATGGTGTCGAGCAGCTGGAGGACGCCGACGATGTCTGCGACTGCATCATCTGCACCCACCTCATGGAACATCACCTCCTCTCGGGTGGTGTCGTGAATCGCGGCCTCGGCGGTCCCCAACCGGGTGACGATCGCAACAGCCGTATCACGTTGTGCCGGTGTCAGTGGGAGAGTCTCGATGATCTCGGTGACATCGGCGACCGTCCGATGGGGTCCATGCCCCTCAATTGGCGTGCCTACACCTGCATCGACGACCTCGACCCGCGTCGCGGAGATACCGTTGCGGTCCACTCGTGATCGGTCGTACTCGATGGCCAACGCTTCGGCGGTGTCGGTCAACACCGTAGGGTCAGCGCCCACATCGATCAGTGCACCTAGGAGCATATCCCCCGCTGCACCCATCGACGCATCGACGACGAGCGAATCCATATGAGGACGACGGGCGCATCTGGCTAAAACCTGCAACATACGGTCGACACCGCTTAGTACGCAGCCTAACTACGATTTGACATGCATACAGCGCTGATGACCGGCTTGGTCCCCGATGTGGGTGACCGAGATTTGGTGGGTCAGGGCCGATGAACGAGGTTCAGCTGGAGGTCTCAAAGGCATACCCCAACGACACCGGACGGGGCATCGCCAGGTTGGACCCAGATACCCTGCTGCACCTGAAGCTGTCGCCGGGTGACATCATCGAAATCGAAGGTGCCCAGCAGACTGCAGCGAAGGTCTGGCGGGCAGATAGGCAGGACTGGAACACCGACACCGTGCGGATCGATGGGTTCACTCGGCAGAATGCGGAGGTGTCGATCGGTGAGCGGGTTGCGATCCGCAAGGCCGAGCCAGCTCAGGCCGAGCAGATCACCCTCGCACCCCCAGAGGAGGCCAGCGTCTCCTTTGGGTCGGATGCGGCTGGGATGGTCAAACGGCAGATCCTCAAGCGACCTATCGTCGACCACGATATCGTCCCGGTGATGTCGTCCACAAACCACCCGTTCATGCGATCCCCAGGCAATGCGATTCCACTGATCGCAGTCGAGACGGAACCGGAGGGGGTGACCATCGTGACCGAGGAGACGGAGGTGAAGCTCCGCGAGGAGCCCATCTCGGGGTTCGAACGGACCGGTGCAGGCATCACCTACGAGGATATCGGTGGCTTGGATGCCGCCATCCAGCGGGTCCGAGAGATGGTCGAGTTGCCGATGAAGCACCCACAGATCTTCAAGAAGCTGGGCATCGAGCCGCCGCAGGGTGTGCTGTTGCACGGCCCCCCAGGGACGGGCAAGACGCTGTTGGCGAAGGCAGTCGCGAATGAGACCTCTGCGACATTCTTCTCCATCGCGGGCCCAGAGATCATCTCGAAGTACTACGGTGAATCAGAACAACAGCTGCGGGAGATTTTCGAGGAGGCCGCAGACGATGCGCCATCGATCATCTTCATTGACGAGCTGGATTCCATCGCACCCAAGCGGGAAGATGTGACCGGAGAGGTCGAACGGCGGGTGGTGGCACAGCTCCTGACGATGATGGATGGCCTCGAGACCCGCGGACAGGTGATCGTGATCGCCGCGACCAACCGCGTCGATAGTGTCGATCCTGCACTGCGACGTCCAGGGCGGTTCGACCGCGAGATAGAGATCGGTGTGCCAGATGAGACGGGGCGCCGTGAGATCTTGCAGATCCACACGCGAGGGATGCCACTGGCGGATGACGTCGAACTCGAGGGGCTGGCTGCTGAGACACACGGCTTCGTCGGAGCAGATGTCGAGTCGCTGACGAAGGAGGCTGCAATGAAGGCACTCCGACGATACCTGCCGGAGATCGACCTGGATGAAGAGGAGATCCCGCCCAGCCTCATCGATCGGATGATCGTCACGCGAGGAGATTTCGAGACGGCGTTGGGGGAGGTCGAACCGTCTGCGATGCGGGAGGTACTCGTCGAGCTGCCCAAAGTGAGCTGGAACGACGTCGGTGGGCTCGAGGGGGCAATCGATCGTGTCAAAGAGTCGGTGGAGTGGCCTCTGCGACAGCCCGAACGGTTCGACCGCATGGGCATCGATGCACCCAAAGGTGTGCTGCTGTACGGTCCCCCCGGGACCGGCAAGACACTGATCGCCAAGGCAGTCGCGAACGAGACGAATGCGAACTTCATCTCGGTTCGCGGTCCACAGCTGCTGTCGAAGTGGGTGGGCGAATCAGAGCGTGCGATCCGACAGACCTTCCGGAAGGCGAGGCAGGTCGCACCGACGGTGGTGTTCTTCGATGAGCTCGATGCACTCGCACCGAATCGAGGTCGGGACATCGGTTCGAACGTCACCGAACGCGTGGTCAATCAGCTGTTGACGGAGCTCGATGGGCTAGAAGAGAATGGCACAGTGATGGTCATCGGTGCGACCAACCGGCCGGATATGATCGATCCCGCCCTGATTCGAAGTGGTCGGTTCGACCGCCTCGTCATGATCGGGCATCCCGGGGAGACGGGACGTGAGGAGATCCTCAAAATCCACACGAAGGACTCGCCGTTGGCACCGGACGTGAGTCTCCGGGAGATCGCCGAAATCACCGATGGGTACGTTGGGTCCGATCTCGAGGCGATCGCACGTGAGGCGGCGATCGAAGCTCTGCGTGAGGATGGTGGGGCCGATGAGATCGAGATGCGGCACTTCCGCAAGGCGATGGAGGCGGTACGACCGACGATCACGGATGACATCATGGGCTACTATGAGGAGATGCAAGAGCAGTTCAAGGGGGGTACCCGGGGACCGGTGCTGTCGGGAGGAGACGGCCGGATCGGCTTCCAGTAGCTACACCTCCAATTCGAAGAGCTCATCGCCAACATGGTGGAGCGTCTCAACGACGCGACCGCTGTCACCAGGCATCTCTGAGCCGGCGGTGAGTGCCCGCCCCACCGCCAGGACCTTGCCGTGCGTCTCCTCGATGACACACACCAGATCACCGTCTTCGATCGACCCGTCGGCATCCACGATACCGGGACGCATGATATCTGCACCATTGGCAACGAAGGAGACAGCCCCTGCATCGACCGTCACTGTATGGCGGTCGGGGAGATGCCTGTTCGCCCCTGCGACGGTCAGGAACGGTTCCTCCTGGTACATCGCGAGGTCAGGCTTACCATCCAGACTGATGACATCCCGGGGATAGTCGGTGAACTCGATCTTCTCGACGGCATCTGCATCCAGCGATACCCCCGTCTGTGCTGCGACATGCTCGAGGATGTCCGCGGCCGCATCAGCGCGAAGATGGTGCCGAGATCGTACCTGCATGTCCCCCTCTCACATACGTGGGTGAATAAATCCGCATGACCCCGCGTTTATGCCCTCCCTGCGCTGTGTTCGTTCTAACGATGTTGCCGTTCACAGATACACATGTGATGTGTATCGCGTGTGGAGTGGAGGTCTCGCGGCACGATGCGAGGGAGTATGACCGCTACGGAGACCGCTTCCAGCGGCGTGGCAAACGCTTCGAGTACCTGTGTGAGCGCTGTGATGCAGAGCTCTGCCGTCACCCCCGTGAGGGAGTTGAAGCGCGTTTGTGTGCGATCGAGTCAGCGGTGACATCACGCACAGAGCTGGTACGCATGTTCGTCACAGACCAGGTGCGAACCAGCGGGCAGAAGGACTAATCTTGCTGTCGCCGTTCATAAAGTATGACTGACCCGGGGGGAGATGGGGGGCGACCCGTCGAGATCACCCCATCACAGGCGGAAGCGCTCGCTGAGAAGCGGGAGTCGCTCTTCGAGGAGTTCGAGATCGGCGATCGATTCCCGAGGGCTGTGCGAACGGAGGTGCTCGAGCGGACGACAGATGTGGCAGCAGAGATCGAAACGGCGGTCGATGCGCGGGTGGACCTGCGGAGCCTACCCACTTGGACGATCGATCCAGTCGATGCACAGGACTTCGATGATGCGATCTCGATTGTCGTCGATGACTCTGCGATCAGGTTGTGGGTGCACATCGCTGATGTGAGCCACTATGTGCAGCCGGGGATGGCGATGTGGGACGAGGCGATTGCCCGTGCCAACACGGTGTATCTGCCGGGATATACCGTGCATATGCTCCCCCCAGTGCTGGCGGAGACGGTCTGTTCGCTCGTGCCCGCAGAGGACCGCCTTGCACACACCGTCGAGATGGTCCTGGACCCTGAGACGCTCTCGTTCGAATCGATCGATATCTCCAAATCTGTGATCCACTCTGATGCGCGCTTGACGTACCGTGAGGCCGAAGCAATCCTCGACGGGAAGGATCACTCGCTCGCTGGTGCGTTAGCGGAGATGTACACACTGGCGGAGGCGTTGCATGAGCAGCGGAAGGATGACGGTTCATTGGTGCTGAATCCACGGCGGGACCGTGCACACACGATCGTTGAGGAGGCGATGCTGAAGGCGAACCGTGCGGTGACGCATGAGCTGATGTGGAACCGAGGTGTCGAGGCGGTGTACCGTGTCCATCCCCAGCCGACGCCCACACAGTGGGACCAAGCGTTGCGCGAGATCGTCGAGATCGATGGAGTCTCCATCTCACGCGAGGGGTATGACGAGCCACGCAGGGCGGTGAATGAGGCACTCGAGAGTGCAGACCCACGACATCTGCGGCGCATCCAGCGGTCGGTCCTCAAGGTGATGCCACGTGCGAAGTACATGGCAGACCCCTTCGGCGGGCACTATGCGTTGAACTTCGACATCTATGGGCACTTCACATCGCCGATCAGACGGCTCTCAGATCTGATCAACCACTGGATCGTCCACGAGGAGGCTGTCGAGGAATCTGTCGATGAGCTGTGTGCACACGCCTCGCGCCGTCAGAAGGAGACGGAGACCGCCGAGCGACTCTACCGCCAGTTCATCGAGGAGATGGGCATCGACGTGGGGATGATCAAAGCATACGGTGCAGTGACCGTCGAAGATGGTGAGATCGTCGACCCGGATGGTCTGGTGCCACACTGATCAGTGCTTGTGGGTGAAGAGGAAGATTTCATCTCCGAACCCAGTCACGCAGATGTCGAGTAACATGCTTAGCTCGAGACTGGAGTACTCCTCGGCACAGACGACGAGATCGTCGAACGGCGTTTCGCATGCGGGACATGCGATGGCCACCGTGTTTCGGTAGCTGGTGACCCCATCGACCGCCTCACTCGGGGTCAGAGATGACATCAGATGGTCGTACGTCGCCTCGTCCATGCCGCAATACTCACGGGCCATTGCTATAATCCTGTCCCGGCAGAATAGTTAATTCGACATCAAATCAACCAGATGATATGTCATGGCGAGCTGTCGCGTTCACAGGGGTGCTCGTGGCGTTCCCCATCGCTGCAGTCGTCTTGTTCTTCTTCACGACGCCGGAGCAACAGATGCTGCTCGCACTGGATCACCGCCAACCACGGTGGTATCAGTTCATGACAGCGGTCGTCATCCATCGCGACGCTGACCACCTGTGGGCGAACGTGGTGAGTTTCGCCTTCGCGTATGTTGCTTGGGTGCAGCTGATCCGCTTGGGTGGGCAGGCTGCCCGAGGCCGCAAGATCGCCGCCATCGCATTGGTGATCGGTCCGATCGGGACGACGGCCGTGAGCCTGCTCGCGTACGATGCAGTGCTCACGGTGGACATTTCGCTGGATCGTGGCCTGTCGGGGATGGTGGGGCTGATGACGGGCCTGCTCATCTATGAGGTGGTCACGATCTGCATGCGCGCTGCAGGTGACCGCATCGGGGCGATCGTCGCAGCTGGGTACATCATGGTGATGTTACTGACCCTGCAAACGGTGAACGGACAGCTCCCACCACTTTTCGGCGGGGGTGGCATCGCATTACTCCTGATAGGTGGTGGTGCCCTCGCGTTCTGGGGTCGAACACGGTTGCGGCGGTGGGGTCGAGCACATCCAGAGCTCCTCTTCACGTTGCTGGTTGCTGGGCCCTGGAGTGTGTTCCTGTTCGTTGGACTGCTTCCACCGAGTATGCAGGGACCTGACGGATTGACGAACGTGGTGGCACATGGAGGGGGCATCGTCCTGGGGATGCTGATCGGGTTACTGGTGCAGACGGATCAGGTGCCCATCCCGGTGGATGGGGTATCCACAGGGAGTTGAGCTGGCCCGATCTGCGCTGGTGTCGAAGGATTGAGGACATCAATCCGCAGCCACCCACGGGCGTACAGTCCAGCGATGTGCGGGGTGGCAGCAAGTGCTGCTGTGACAACATCTGGCGGTGCGATGATCAGTACCTGCAGCCGAATCGGCTCGTGATACGGCTCGCCGGAGGGAAGGTGCGTCGACTGCCGTGGCAGACCGCGTTGGAGGTCGCCGAAGCACGCCCGCCTGACCCCGATACCTGCGAGTGGGTTGTGGTACAGCTTCGAACCTGCGCCCAGCTGCCCCGGTAGCAGTGTCGAGAAGAGATACTGGGCGTTAATCCAGTGTGCCACCTGCACAGGACCAGCCAACAGACTGGCGAGTACGGTACCGTCGGGGTCATTTTCGTGGACATATGACTGCAAGAAGACGCGCCCACCTAGGTCGGCACCGCGGCTGAATCGGCGGGGTCCGACGATCATCCCACCATTGCGTGCGAGCCCCCACTCTGGGCGGGGTTCTGCAGGGTCCTGCGAGCGAGCATGTGCATGGGTGACAGTACCCGCCCGACTGCGGGCTGCCGCGGCGCTGGTCTCGGCTAAGACATCTTCCAGTGCACTGATTGTTCGGCTGTCGGTTGGTGGATCGATGATCTCGACGGTATCGGTCGTGGTCTCGTGTCGGGCTGCGATGAATGTCGTCGTATCAGGGATGTCGATACCTGCAGACCTGAGTCCTGCTCGTACCCCGCCATCGTTGCAGAGGTTGGCCAAGGCCCGAGCATTGTCGACCCCGCTGTGCCCACCACAGGCACCGCAGTCCAGCGTAGATGCATGTGCGTTGTTCCGTGACCGGCTCTCATGTCCCACGAAGCAGATGACCGGAACAGCGGTATCCAATCCGATCTGGTTGAACAGCTGGGATATGTGCGCGATGGCCGTATCATGCTCCATCTCCAGTTCGATCTCGGTCTGAACCTCGCTATCGTGCGACAGCTCAGGCCCCCACGCAGGCCGGAGTGTCTTGGCGCTGAGCCACAGTGCATCGAACCACCCGCGTGATTCGACCGTGGTGTACGCAGTCACAATCCCGTGCTCGAGCCCCTGGATGACACCCTGCAGCTGCTGGATCCAGCGGCGGGGTGTACCCGCTTCATCCTGTGGCCGACGCGACAGGCGGCTGAGATCGGTGAACAGTGGTGGGCAAGCCAGTTGTGAACCGTGGACACGTGACCGCCTGGAGACCGGCAGTCCGAAGAATCCCGGTACGCCGTAGGTCGAGTATGGGCCACGTTCCTCGAGTGCCCGCCGCAGCGGTTCGGACCGTGCGTCGATGCAGAAGCAAAGCGCAGCTTCGGAGGGGGGATCTTGATGCGACCGTGAGGTTGCGGCTGCGTGGAGCATCTCACGGAGGGAGGACTCGCCTTCCTCGATGCGGGCCATCGAAGGCCCCCCGAGGCCCCCTGCAGGGGAAGAATCCTCCAGCAGAGGTTCATCGAGGGCGGTCGCGAGGAGCAATCTGACGGCACACATCTGTTCGATTGTGATACGCTCAGGGTGGGTCGGGTCATCGGAGAGGGCACGGATGTAACCTGCCCACCCAGGCAATGCCTCAAGCTGTGCGGATAGCACCTCGATGGGATCATGGCCGGGCGAACGCTGTACAGCATCAGTGATCACCTCGGCGGCGGATCTCTCCCCCTCGAACGGGGTGGTATCGGCCACAGCGGGGTCCACCGCTGCATAGGCGCGTGCGAACATGAGGAAGTCATCCATGGGGAACGGCGGCTGCCATGCGACCTGGTCGGCGGTGCAGTACTGCTCCAACCACTTGATCAGGATGACATCCCCAGCGCTGGCAAGCTCACTGCGGTCTGTCGGGTGGGCGGCGACAGAGCCGACTGCTCCCAACAGTGGATCAGCGACTGCCATGTCGACAGCGTCCTCGAATGACTCATGCGTCAGGCCCCCCAGTGGATTCGTCGCCACGAATGAATGGAGTGGCCACAGCGGAGCGAGCCGCTGCCGGATGCCCTGAAGTGCCTCCTCGACCGTCGTGTTCACTGCTTGGCCCCCCAGATGTCGGGCGGAACCTGTAGCTGATCGACCAGCCATACATACATCCTGCGCGAGCTACGACCGATGCCGAGCTGGGTGGCCCCACCAGCAACGACAAAACCAGCAAGGATTGCGATGTGGATGGGACCGACCGCCACGGGATCGACCCCCGCAGCTGCTGAGGTGATGGCAGGGTCGATAATCCGATAGATGATACCATAGCCACCGATCCCGATGCCCGTCGCGCCGAGGACCATCCCGGCGCGGGGGACCGATGGGATGGGGCGACGCTCGAGTGTGAGCGCCCCACGAGCGATCATGACCACGACGAAGGCGACGAGCAACCAGCCGGTCGCACCGGTGAGCAGCTTGCGGGTGAGAAGGACGAACAGAGTGGTCCCCAGGAGTACCGCAAGGAAGATCACACGCATGCGTGGCTCCGACTGCCCCTCGGACTCCCGTTCGAGCCAGTCGAGGTCGCCGATCGAGAGGAAGCGTGCAGCTTTGTACCATCCGTGCAGGATGAGGTGTGCCACCGCTGCCGTCGCAAGTCCCAACCCCAACTGCAGGAGCATGAACCCCATCTGAGATGAGGTCGACCCCGCCAGCTGTAGCTTCCGGTCAACCGTGACCTGCTGGAAGAGCCCGCCCATGATGGCGGCGATAGCACCTAGCACCGCCAGCATCGGCAGCGCCCAACCGACGTGGTCGAGTACCGGGGCCATGCGGATGATGATGACGGCTCCTGCGTTGACGAAGCCTGCGTGCATGAGGGCACTCGCCGGTGTGGGAGCACTCATCGACACAGCCAACCATCGCTGCATCGGGAACAACCCCCCTTGGATAACCGCGGTCAGGATGACCCCTGTTGCGATGATCCACGCGACCGGCTCAGCGATCGTCATGTGGGAACTGTCGAGTGCCGAGAGGTGGGTGACGTCGGCCCACCACAGCACACCGGTCGAGACGATGATTCCCACCGCGGCGATTGCGAACCAGCGCCAGACATAGCGGTGCGAGCGTTTCGCGATCCCCCATGTGGGATCGTGCCGAATGAATCCCAGCATCAGCCACACCATGGAGACCCAAGCACCGACGAGCAATGCGAGATGGTCTGCAGCAGCAAAGATCCACACTGTGAGCAGGAAGGCGAGCATGCGCACAAGGAACCGCTCGCGCCCATCGATGGGGTCGATGTATCGCCGACTGTACCCAGCGATGACGGCCGTTATGATCGAGGAGAACACCCAGACGGTGACGGTCAGTCCATCGATCTGGAGGATCGAGAGAGTATGATCTCCGGAGATGGACCAGAGCACAGCGGCCGTAACCGCGATAGCGACAGCCAGCGTGTGGAGGATCAGAGCGGGATGCTGCCGGGCTGGCGTCGGGGATAGCTGTTTGAGGGGCTGTTCGGGCACTGCGAAGAATGGAACAGAACAGTATGTAAAACTGGTTATACAGACCGAATCAGTCGATTAAATAGATGTAAGGCATCATCCGTTCGTCTCGAACGCATCGAAGGGGGTCAGCGCGGTCGATCGGACCAACACCTCATCAGCAACAGTGACATCCAGCGCGACGATGGACCGCGCGACCGATGTGATGTCTGCGTCCGCCTGCCCGACGACAGTCACCAGGAGGTTGCGATCGCCGGTCAGCAACTCTTGCACACGGACGACGCCCTGGATCTGCAGGATCTGGGCGCCTTTGTCTGCACGCTGATCGATGGGTGCCGTGCAGTACAGGAGCATGCGGAGCGGGAAGCCCGCCGCCTGATAGTCGACATCAGCATGATATCCACGGATGATCCCCGCATCCTCCAGCCGTGCGATCCGCTTGCGGACGGCTGAATCCGAGACCCCGACAACCTCAGCGATCGCCGTCGAGGAGCGGCCACGCGCATCCGCTTGCAGCGCATGGATGATCGCTCGGTTCACTTCATCGAGCGGTGGCTCAGTCATGTACGGGCCGCTCAGCGGGTCTCCATGCCAGGGACACCGTCACGCAGCAGCGCGCGTGCGACGGTGTTGAGCATCATCTCGTCTGTCCCCGCAGCGATCCGACGCCCGCGGGCCAGCCGGTAGAGGTACTCAAGATCGTGTCCCTGTTGGAACGCACGGGCCCCGACGAGCTGCACCGCCTCACTCACCACCTCCTCGACGATCTGTGAGCTCTGCAGCTTCGCGACGGATGTTTGGATCCTGTCTGGGACCACCGCGCTATCATCAGGGCTCGCAGCAGCGGCGTAGATGGTCGCTGCGGTGGTCTCGATCTGACGGTACATCTCCGCGAGTTTCCACTGGACGCCCTGGTTGTCGGTGAGGGGGCCACCGAATTGTTCACGCTGCTGTGAGTACCCGAGCGCCTTCTCCAGTGCTGCGACGGCCCACCCGAGTGAGACCGCAGAGGCACCCAACCGCTCCCAGTTCAGGGAGATCAGCTGCTGTTTGAACGCCTCGCGACCGCGTGTGAGGACATAGGACTCAGGGATCCAGACGTCGTCGATCCGGAAGTGCGTCTGGATGTATCCAGCACTGTTCTCGTACTCTTCAATCACCGAAACTCCAGGATCATCCATCGGGAGCACGACGGAGCCGAGACCCTCTTCGAACTTCACCCACGTGACCGCCGCGGTGGCATATGGTACCCCGCCGACCCACATCTTCTCTCCGGACACCGAGAGGCCATCATCTGCCTCTGTCACCGTCGTCTGCATGCTCTTCACATCCGACCCCGCATCCGGCTCACTGATCGCGATCGAGATGATATCCTCACCGGCGGTGACCCCGGGGAGATAGCTGGATTTCACCTCATCCGTTCCGAACAGATCGATCGCCTTCGGCCCCACCATGCACTGCAGATACGTGTACCAACCGGTGTCCGGGCAGGCACGTGCGACCGCCTCAGACAACAGTATCGCGTGCAGGTCGCTGTGCCCACCACCACCGTACTCTGCATCGATCGACGGGCAGTAGACCCCTGCGTCTGCGAGGGCACGGATGTTGTCCCGCGGAAGAGCTCCCTCCCAGGTGTACGCCTGCTCCTCGAAAGAGGCGGTCACCGCCTCAACCTCCGATAGGTACGCCCGGTGTTCTGCGGTCAGGACCGTCATATGTTACCAATCACGAAGGCGGTCATAAACTGTTTCCACCTGCTGTCAGTATCGGTCGAGTTCGATCCGGGTGACGAGAAGCACCGCAGCGATACCGATGATGCCACCAGCACCCCCGATCACCGCTCCTGCGGCCTGGACCGCCGCCCCGAAGCCAAGCTGGGGTGCACCGATGGCGACGAGTGCACCGACGGCGACCGGTGTCGCGGTTGCAGCCGCTCGCCCACCTGACTCGGCGATGCTCACATAGCCACCGCGCAGTTGTGGGGGTGCCAACGAGGTGATCACACTCCGGTACATGGTCAGTGCGACGCCGAAGCCGCCACCGAGGAGGATCGCTCCGATGACAGCGAGGGGCACCGTACTGGCCGCGAAGAAGGCGATGCTCCCGAGGATTAGTGCGACGTTGGCACCGATGAGCGGGGGGACCTCCGTTGGATACCGGCCGGCGAGTCGTCCCACTTGAGATGCGGAGAATGCATAACTCAGACTCGCCAGTGCGGTCAGGATGCCAGCGAGTGCCGGGGACCCATCAAGCAGGTCGAGCACCACGATGGAATTGTACGCGAGGAAGCCGAACCACGGCAGCATGACGGAGGCGCGCGCGACAGCCATTGCGATGGGGCCAGCAGAACGCAGGAGTGCGCCGAGATGTGCCGGTGAGCCGTCGGGAGATTGGGCTGCGGAGGTTCCCGTCTGCATGGGTTCGACGAAGTGACGCTGGACGATGACGGCGGTCGGAAGCGCCAGCGCATAGATCAAGAATGGGTACCGCCACGAGATGCCCACGAGGATCCCTGCAAGCAACGGGAAGGCGGTCTGTGTCAGACCAGAGGTCATGAACCGGTATCCCTGCGCGGCAGCCTCCTGTCTCCCCCCGTACAGGTCGCCGATGCTGGTGATCAGCACCGGTGTGAGCGAGGCGAAACCGATCCCCTGTGCGAACCGTAGGACCAGTGCCCATTCGAACGTATCAACGAAGGCCAACGCTGTGCCGGTGAGACCGAACCAGACCAGTCCGAAGACGATGATCGGTTTCCTCCCCACACGGTCAGCAGCAAGTCCGGAGAGTGGAATGAACAGGATCGATGAGCCGGTGAAGGCAGAGAGCATCAGTCCGATGTTCGTCGCATCTGCGCCCAGCGGATCGATGAGTACACCGAGGACGGGCGAGAGCATCGCTGTCCCCAACGGTGGCATCAGATTCGCAAGCAGGATGAGCTGCAGCGATGGGTCGCTGAGAATGCCCGCATCCGGACCCAGCAGGCGGTCTCGGAACCTGCCGCCGCCGATGCCTGTCACAGCGGGAACAGCGCTGTGCGGTCGAAGCGACAGACGACGGGGTCTCCCGCAGGATCTGGCGTCGCATCCGCCTGCGTCCGATGGGTGTCGATGTGCATGGTGACGATCCCACGCTCCCCATCGCTCGCCTGGCGGCGGGCGATCACCTCCGTCCGTGCATACAGCTCATCACCGATCGACACCGGACGCGGGTGTTCAACGTTGTCGTAACCCAAATTCGCGATGATGGTCTCCTCTGTCGTCTCCGGGACACTCAGGCCGACAGCCACGGTCATCGTGTACAGCCCATGCACCAGGATCCCGTCGAAGCCCGCAGCCTCACCGGCGGCGGGATCAAGATGGAAGGGTTGTGTGTTGTCGGTGAGCTCGCAGAAGTGGCGATGAGCCGACTCAGTGATCCGGTGGGTCCGTGGATGCTCGATGATGGTACCGACCGGCAACGCATCATAGGTGCGGCCGACCATGTCACTCAGCTCCTGCGGCTGGTGTGATCATGTGTTGAACCTGGCTGCGGCCTCCAGATCGTGCACGATGTGCCCATCGCGAGTGGTGACCGAGTCCAGGTACGCGTCCAGCCGATCCCGAACAGATGGATCTGCGCAGTTGTCGATGATCGTCCGTGCGCGCTCGAGGGGTGCACACCCACGGAGGTCTGCGACACCCTGCTCGGTGATCACCACATCGATATCGTGTTCGGTGTGGTCAACGTGCAGTGCCATCGGGACGATCCGGGAGACCGCCGTCCCCGCCAGCATCGACGGGAGTGCACACACCGTGACCAGCGCATTTCGGTTGAAATCAGCAGACCCTCCGATACCGTTGATCATGCGTTCACCTCGGACGTGTGTAGAATTCACGTTACCGTAGATATCCACCTCGATCGCGCTGTTGACCGCGATGACACCGAACCGGGAGATCAACCCAGGGTTATTGCTGATGTCCGCGGGGCGGAGGGTGATCGTGTCGGCGTACTCATCGAGCCCCTCGAACAGTCGAGTTCGACCAGCGTCTGTGAGTGCGAGTGAGGTCGCACTCGCAGAACGCAGCAGTCCTGCATCGATCATGTCCAACAGGCCATCTTGGAACACTTCACCAAAGTAGACCACCTCACGGTCCGCGAGTGGGAGATCCTGCAGCTGCCCCATCAGCGCGTTCCCCAACGACCCAACACCGAACTGGAGATGCACCTCCTCATCGAACACCGATGATCGGTCCAGCTCGCTGAGCAAGAAATCACCCAGATTGCTAGCAATCGTGAGGTCATCCGCAGTGGGCTCGCGGAAGGTGTAGGTCGCATCCGGTCGGTCAGACTCGATGACACCGAGGAGCTTCGACGGGTCGAAATGTACCTTCGGCCCCCCGATACGGTCGCCTGCTGAGGCCAGCGGAATCGGGTCACGGTGTGGCGGTGGTCCTGGGCGATAGATGTCATGGAGTTCCGCGAGTGCGATGGGGACCGCATGATTGAGCTCGATCACCAAACGGGGTGCTGCCTCGACGAACCCGGGCACGGTCCCGATGGACATCGGTGGGATGAACCAGCCATCGCCCACCGCCACCGCCTCGACGATGGCGACATCAGGCTCGACGAGCCCACCGTACTGCACCGCGTCGCTGATCGACGATGCGTTGCGGTCACTGAATGCCACCGTTCGGGAATGGGTGAGTTCGCGGGCGATGGGTGATGACTGGTACGAGAACCGGCGGCTCACCGCGCCACTCTCCATGAGGCTGCGATCGATCTCGTCGCCGACCTTGCCACTGTGCACTATCGTGAGGTCGTATGCATCTCCGTCAGCGGCGATGACCTCCGGGATACGCTTCGGATACCCGACCGATCCGAAGCCACTGAAGAGGATCGTCGCATCAGCAGAGAGTTCCGCGACCGCTTCCTCCGGATCCAGTAGTGTGACGTCGGCTTCCAATCGGGACGGCGGGGTCGCATCATCCATCATTCAACACTCCTGACAGGTCCTGACGGTCCCACCTGGGGGGCGATTATCTGCATATCCCAGACCTCCGGAGCCACGTATTTATACCACCCTCCTGCGGCGGGGGGATATCTTATTCAACCACTGTCGGATGGTGGGTGTATGGCAACGTACACCGACATCAGCATCGAACGGGATGCGGGCGTGGCAACAGTCTGGATGGACCGACCGGAGGTGTACAACGCCTTCACCAGGGAGATGGTCCTGGAGCTGAATGCTGCGATGCGGGAGTGTGAGACGGATGATGAGGTCTATGTGGTGGTGCTGAGTGGGCGAGGCAAAGGGTTCTGTGCCGGGGCAGACACCACAGCGATGGCTGACTGGGACAGCATGACCGCCGAAGAATACGGGGCGCTGTTGTGGCTGATTCAACAGTTCGTCTGGCGGGTCCGACAGATGCGAACACCGACAGTCGCAGCAGTGAATGGTCCAGCAGTGGGGGCAGGATGTGATTTCGCACTGGCGTGTGACCTGCGGGTGATGGGTACGGAAGGATACCTCCGGGAGGGGTTCGTGAACATCGGGTTGGTACCCGGAGATGGAGGTGGATGGTTGCTACCGCGTTTGGTCGGTGAATCGAAGGCGAAGGAGTACCTGCTGACCGGTCGGGACATCGACCCGGCGGCTGCGGTCGACATGGGGCTGGCGGTGGAGACGTGGGATGACCCACATGCAGGGGCGATGGAGCTCGCAGAGGAAATCCGAGACAAGCCAGCGACGGGGATTCGACTCACGAACGACTTGATCGATCCACAGCAGTCATTCGATGATTACTGCCGCATCGCAGCAGAACACCAGTGGACCTGTGTGACAGACCCCGAACACCAGGAGGCGGTTGCTGCATTCAATGAGAAACGAGAGCCGGAGTTCGATCGCAGCTACGATTGAGCCCCGTTCACTCGTAAAAGGAGATCCGCTCGAGTACCGTCGCGAAGGCGACCGACTGCTTGACGTCCGTGATCTCCACTCGGACCCGCTCACCGACCTCAGTCTCCGGCACGATGATGACGAACCCGCGTTCGACCCGTGCGATGCCGTCACCCTGTTCACCGATGGTCTCGATTTCGACCGTCCGCTCATCACCCACCTCGACCGGTGCTGCTGGACGGTCGGTGACCGCATCCACGTGCGCCACTGACACCTGGTAGGTCTCCTGTGGATCCAGTGTCCCGAGGGCGAGTTCGTTCTCAGGGACAGGAATCACATACTGCCCATCATCTGTCCGCTGCAGTTCCGCCGTGAACAAACATCGTATCGCATCAGGATATACCATGAGACTCATGACTGGAACAGGGTGGTAATTCTTCCGCAGTGCGAGGGACACTGACCCCAGTATTGAATAGGTTGCACAATATACCAGCATGTATGGGAAAGTCGTGCCAACTGCAGATCCGACGTCTGGGTGGATCGGTCGTGCTCATCGGGATTCTTCTGAGCATCTTCGTCCACCCATGGGGTATCGGGTTGTCCATCTTTGCGGCGCTGAACCTGATCCAGAGTAGCTTCACCGAGGTGTGTCCTGCCAAGCAGCTGCTCCCGGAGTGCCAGCCAACCGAGGGTGGTGCTGAGATTAGCCAGGCCGGCTGACGTTCGGCTGACGGTGGACGGCACTCTTTTTGTCAGATTCGGCTGTATCTGCTGTAATGGCTGGGCCTATGCGGCGTCGTGGTGATGGGTTTCTCGTCCGGGTGGGGGTGCTCATCGTCATCGCGACAGTGTTCCTGACGGCGAGCTTCGTGGGCGTCGTCGGATTCATCAGCGGCGATATCCGTGGATTCGGTGGACGCGTTCCATGGTACATCATCGCCGCTGCCGTCACGTTCGTAGCGGCGGTCGTGCTGTTGGAAGAACAGGGTGCAGCGGGGCGACCCATCATCATCACGGCTGCATTCTTCACCGCACTCATCTTCGTCGTTGCACTGCTGGGTACAGAGGGCTTGATACATATCCTAACGAATCCGGAGCTCATCGTCGCCTCGGATGTGATCTTGTATTTCCTCTCCGCAGCTCTGTTCGCTGTGGGTGTAGGGTATTGGGCGTTCAACCACTGGCGGGAGTTTACGACCTAGCGAGCGAGAGATCGAAGTCGGTAGATGACGAGCCGCGACAGGTACAGCGCGAGCTCCGTCAGCTCGAGCAACGTCCCCGCCGCACCCTCACGTTCTGGGGGCCGCTCGGGTGCCTGCGCCGAGAGATCGGGGATTGCACTCTCCGCGGGGGCAGTTGGCTCAGCTCCCTCCTCGGGCACCGCCGCAAGCTCGTCACGAAGTGCTGCATTCTCACGTTGCAATTGACGGACGGTCGCCACCAATGCTGCACGTGAGACCGTTTCTGTCTCGCCACCCTCGGCTGCATCCTCGGCTGATTGCTCGTCCGCAGCGGCATCCTCCTCAGATTCGGCTGGGAGCTCGATGGTAGGGGTGAGGTCGATACCATCCGTATCAAACTTCTCTGCGAGACGGTCGCTCACCACCGACGGTGGCGGAGTCTCATAGCTTTCAAGACCAGGTGTCGCTCCTGCGTCGTGTGTCCGCTTCTTCTTGAATTGGACGCGCCGGACCTGTTCGTCCCAGTCAGTCATGAGGAAGCCCTCACCGGTGTCGACATCCTCGATCTGCTGTGCCTTCTCAGCGCCGAGTATGTTCCTGACGATATCAAGATCGGTCTTCCAGGTCACACGGTGCCAGACCATCCAGTCACACTGTGTGATGAAGTTCTTGTCGACGGAGGAGGGTCGCTGGGAGAGCCCCAACATCCCCAACCCCCGCTTGCGACCGCGCTTCGCGACACGCTCGAGAAGGTTGCTGAGCTCATCGCCACCCCCCGTTTGCGGCATGAACTCCTGCATCTCCTCGACGACCAGCAGGAATGGCTTTCGCACCGCCTTCTCCTGGACATACAGTTCCTCAACCACAGCGGTGACGAGCTCGCGTCCGACCAACGGATCGGCGAACTCGGAGATATCGAGTACAACTGGCATATTCATGACCAACGCCAGTTCTGCGATGTCCGCTGCATCCGAGACGCCCACGGTGATGTCACACCGGTCATCGGCACCAGCATGGACCAGGTCATACCGATCTTTGAGACCGTAGTACTCACCCTCGATGTCCACGATCAGGAGATTGAACTTCAGCTCCAACAGCTCCTCCAGGATGACGCTGGCAGTGTTCGACTTCCCCGATCCGGACTTGCCCGTGACGAATCCCCGGCCAGTCAACAGTTCCACCGTGGGAAGGCGGGTGGACCCCGTCGTCGGCATGATCCACTGCTCCTGACCAGACTGTGCCATATACCCGCAACATGCCCGTCATCGGTATAACGCTTCGTCAGACCGGTGCCGTAGAACCCCGTGTGCCGAACTTCTGTATCGTCACATGAGATATACATAGTGTGGGTGCGCAGCGATCGGTCAGACTGGACAGTCACCAGAGGCACGGCTCATGATATCCCCGCCAACGCCCGCACGCTGTAAACGGCGAGATGGTCTCCGCGGGGATTGGGCAGATATGCATCGTATGCCACGATATAGAATGTGGATTGACGCAGCGATGCTCACCCTGAGTGCACCTCCAAACAAACTGGCCGTTCAATCAGACCGATATGCAGGCTCGCGACCCTCACGGAACGCACTGATGCCCTCTAACGTCTCAGCAGTCTCAAGCAGTCTGCAGAAGGCATCGATTTCGACGGATGCCGGTGCCCGTGAGCGTGCCGCGGTCTCCACGAGTGCACGCTTGGCCTCAGCGACCGCAGATCGTGGACTCTGTGTCAGATCGGCGATGATGTCATGAACCACGGCGGCCAACGCTTGTTCATCCGAGGCTGTCGCAGTGAGGAATCCCCACTCCGCGAGGGTGGTCGCCGGGATCTCCGCGCTACCCCGGAGGATCACCTCCCGGGCATTGGCATCGCCAATGATCCCCGGAAGTCGTCTCGTACCGCCCCATGCAGGAAGTAATCCGAGCCGTACCTCAGGTTGACCGAAGCGCGCGGTGACCGTTGCCACCCGCATGTCAGCTGCTGCCGCCAATTCCATACCGCCGCCGAGACACACACCGTCGATCGCAGCGATGATCGGCACCTCCGCATCCTCGAAGGTCTCGAACGTCCTGGCGGCCTGCTGTAGCACAGCTCTCGTCGCAGGGATATCGTCCACGGTGAGTGCGTGCAGGTCGAATCCAGCTGAGAACGCACGGTCGCCGGCACCACCGACGACTATCGCTCGAAGTGAGGCATCCGCAGCACACCAGCTCACTGCCTCGTCCAGCTCCTTGAGCATCTGCGATGTAATCGCGTTCAACGCCGATGGTCTGTCGAGAGTGATAGTCGCCACCGGCGGCTCATAGGCCAGACCCAGAGTGTCATATGTCGGGACTCCCCCATCTGAGCGGAGCTGCCCATCTGGTGTGCTCGGGAGGATATACCGGGCAGCACCGGTGGATTCGTGACAGCGTTGCAACACGGACTCGACCTGATCTGATCCCATGGTGTCGATCAGCTGAGTTGGGGCGGTCACGCACCCGAGCCCAAGAACAGCGCCCGTGTCGATGTCCTCAGCCGATGCGACCTCGGTCGCGATCAGTGCGTAGACCTCACGCGCCATCACAGCGATCAGGCGCTCTTCGACCTCGTGATCTGGGTGGGGGGGTGAGCTGTCAGGGCGGCCGCTGGAGAGGCCTGTTCCTGTCTTGTCCCCGAAATCGCCGCGGTCCACAGCTGCGCTGATAGCCGGTGCGGGCTCGTATGCAGCACCCATCGCATCGGACATACGACCCAAGATCGCCACGATGACATCGAGGCCGATGAAATCTGCCAGTCGGAGCATGCCCATCGGGAACCCCAGCTGCTCACGTGCTGTCTCATCGATCAGGTCCGCTGTCATCCCCTCCTCGTCCAGCATCCACGCGGCCTCGTTAATCATCGGTAGCAGCATGCGGTTGACGATGAACCCCGGAGCATCCCGATGCGCGGTGATCGTCGTCTTATCCAGCCCCTCCGCGAATGATTCGGCGGTCTCCAGCGTCTGGGGGGCACTCTGGTCGTGTGCGATCAGCTCGATCAGCCGCATCTTCCGTGGTGGGTTGAAGAAGTGAATCCCACAGAAGCGTGTGGGGTCCGGGGCCGCCGTTGAGAGGTCTGTGACAGAGAGGCTGGATGTGTTGGTCGCGACGAGTGTCTCGTCATGAACCCGATCACCCAATGAGGACAGGACTGCTCGCTTGATATCGGGGACCTCAGGCACAGCCTCGATGACGATATCAACCGGTTCATCGATTGATTCCGAGGGTGTCACCGGGGTGATTCGATCTTGGACGGCCTGCGGGTCCTCGACGTCCGGGGCATCCCTCAGGCGCTCTCTGACCGCATCGTACCCAGCTTGGACGGTGGGGGTATCGATATCCTGTATGATGACCGTGTGACCCGCGAGAGCGCACACCTCGGCGATACCCCCACCCATCGCGCCCGCGCCGATGACGAGGACGCGCTCGATATCCGAATTCATGCAGAGGATACCTACCTTGCGGTGGTAAACACTTCGAGGCGTATGGTCACCGCACCGGATGCGCACGAAGGTGTGGGGAGGGCTCTTGTCCGAGCCACACCTCGGCCCTCTGGCCCACCTCAGGCGGCGCATCGTGATCCCACCGTGCGGTGACGCGGACCGATCCAGCATCGATAATCACGACGGTGGGCGACTCTCCGATGAAATCGGACGCTGGCACAGCGATCGTGGTATGCGTGAGGATCTCCCCTCGCGGTCGTGTCTCCGTGACCGTCTCGACACCCCCACCACAATGCGGACATCGCCGGTGCGGTGGCAGGAAACCATGGCCTTCGATACACATCATCACGCCCAGCTGCCCGCCTCCGAGAAGCTCGAACAGTCTCTCCTCTCCGAAGGCCTCCTCAGTCATGCTCCAGCACCTCCAGGAGATGGACCACAGCGGTGGCCACTGTCCCACCCGCATTGTGTGCCAAGCCTACCCGTGGGCGCTCGAGCGACTCGGCCATGGGATGATCGCCACGGAGGAGTTTCGTCAGCTCTGCGATCTGACTGACACCAGTCGCGCCAACCGGATGCCCCTTGGCCTTCAGCCCGCCGGAGAGATTCGTTGGCAGCCACCCCGATGAGGTCGTCTCTCCTCGTTGCGCTGCCTCGAGTGCCTCCCCAGGGGCATAGAAACCGAGTGCCTCCAGTGCTAGGACCTCCGCGATCGTGAAGCAGTCATGCACCTCCAAGATATCGACATCGTCTCGGGTCAACGCGGCATCCTCGAAGGCTCGATCAGCCGCCGTGGCCGTCGCAGCGGTCGCATGGATGCTCTCACGCGTCTGGAGTGCGAGATGGTCGGACGCAGCGCCCACCCCACGGACGCGGACCCGTTCCCCGGTCGCATCCACCGACGGCGCCGCAAGGACAACCGCGGCAGCCCCATCGGAGATCGGGCAGGAGTCGTAGAGGTTGAGGGGATCGGCGATCATCGGCGCCTCAGTCGCCGTCTGTAGATCGACGGTGGACTGGAAATGGGCCAGGGGGTTCACACTGGCGTGCTCATGATTCTTGACCGCGATCGCAGAGAGGGCGCTACGGTACTCATCAGGTGCGTGTTCGCTGATGTAGGACCGAGCCATCAGTGCGTATGCACCGGGGAATGTCAGCCCATTGCGGATCTCATACAGCTCGTCAGCCGCCATCGCGAACGCCGTGGTGACCTCGCTGGTTGACAGCGGACTGAGGTGTTCGATTCCCGTCACCAACACGACATCCGCCGCCCCACTGTGGATCGCCCGGACCGCCGACCACATCGCGAACCCACCCGACGCACACGCGTTCTCATGCCGGATCGTGGGCACACCACCACCGATGAGATCAGCTACCAGTGGTGCCTGATGGTTCTGCGTGTCTGTGATGGCGCCGGCGAAATTCGCATGATGGACCTCATCAATCGCCGCCTCATCGATCCCTGCATCCGTCAACGCTGCGTCGACCGCATCCGCGAGCATCCTCCGGAAGGACCCCGACCCCTCGGGACCGAACGGTGTCGAGCCCACACCGATGACATGTGGATCTACCCGTTCGCGATGCGACGGGGCCGTATTATCCATACAATCGACAGCGATGGCAACAGCATGAATCGCCCGGATGAGTTGGGCTCACTCAACCCACGATGCCGAGGATGGAGCCATCAGCATATCGCTGTGAGAAGCTCATGTCATCACTGTTGAGATACAACAACCCCTCGAGGAGTGCGATCAGTGGCGGAAGCAGCGTCCAGATGAACAGGATGTACACCACCCCGATCACCGGCCGACCGAGGTAGAACTTGTGCGCACCGATGAAGCCGAAAGCCAGTGCGAGCACACCTGCTGCGACACGCTGGAGATGCTGGTCGACCGCTCCGGCGGTCCGAAGGGGTGTCTCGCATGCTGGGCACTGGTCAACATCGGTAGCCAGCTCGGCACCACAGCTTGGACAGTATGCCATGTGGAGTATTGTGCGTATACTGCTATATCACTGCTGGCTGGACGAAACGGTCTTTCCCACACCACGGATGTCGAAGGCATGGAGCTTCTGTGGATCAGACCAATGCTGTATCACCTGCTGTTCTGGCCGGTCGTCGCTGTGTTCATCTACCGTGATACGGCCGCACGAGGCCGATCAGATGCACTCCGACATGCGGTGGGTCTCGGTGCCCTCGGCATCGCAGGGCTGATGATCCACCTGTACTTCCGATCATGATGAGTCAATCATCTGCCAGGTACTGGCAGCGATCACGGGCGGGGTCAAAGCACTCTGGGCACTCCGGCCGACGGTCGACAAGCATGTCAAGCCGCTCGGCGACACCCCGATGGATGACCCCATCCAGCTGCTGGGCCTCGTCGACAATATCGTCCAGGTTCAACACATCGCCCACGAAGCGCTCGATGATGCAGTAGGTCTCCAGGGCATCCCCCGCTGCGGCGATGCCTGGGTCTGTCAGCGTGACGCCGGTGTATTTCTCATGATCGATGAGCCCCGCATCAGCAAGCTTCGGGAGCATCTCCGAGACGCTCGCTGGGGTCACCTCCAGTGCCTCGGCGATTGCGCCGGTGGACACGGGAGCCCCCTCCCGCTGGGAGATCGCATAGATCGCCCGCAGGTAGCGAGTCACCGCAGTCATCGGTCCCCCATGCGCCTGGTCACCGCTTCGACCCCCGCGGCGGTCTCCTCCCGGAGCGACAGTAGTGATGCGAGCAAAGCATCGCGGTCGGCGGGGCCCACGTCCAAAGCAGGAAGGGTGTCTACAAGGTCTGCATAGAACTTGTATGCCGTCTCACCTGCATACAGCTGGTCATCGAGCGGGTCCTCGAAGCTCGGGCCCTCGAGTGAGGCATACGGTCTGAGCATTGACGGACGGACGAGCTGGTCCTCTGCGATTTCCGGATCGACTTGCTCGATCCACCCGACCAGCCGGTCACGACGGTCTGCGGCATCATCGACCATCCTCGATACCAGCGCAGCTGTCGGACCAGCATTCAGCTGTTCGAGTTGACGCTCACCACGTACGACCGTCAGCTCCTCGAGGAAGATCCCCACCTGCAGTGCACGGGCCAGGCGCCGGTGCACGGGTGGGCGGTCGTGAGTGGCCATCAACACAGGTCAACGGGGAATGTGCATAATCACTTTGCCTCTGACAGCAGACGACCTTGACAGGTAGCTAAGGGCCAGCACGCCGATACTGACGTATGCACGTGGATATCATGATGTACGATGGGGTGGATGAACTGGACGCGATCGGTCCCTATGAGGTCTTCAGCAATGCGGCTGGTGCAGGTGCAGACCTCACAGTGGCACTCGTCGGGATGGATGCGTCCTCGCGGGTGCGGGCGAGCCACGGGATCGAACTGGGTCCCGTCAGGATGTTCGAGCCCCTACCCGATCGGTGGCTGCTGGTCCCAGGAGGCAGCTGGGTAGCACGGGGTTCGACGGGGGCGTACGCAGAGGCACAGCGTGGGGTGATTCCAGATGCGATCGCTGCCGCTGCAGACTGTGGCACTCAGCTTGCGTCCGTGTGCACCGGTGGGATGCTGCTCGCGACGGCGGGTGTGTTGGATGGCCGACCGGCGACGACGCACCACAGCGCAACCGAAGAGCTGGCTGCATCCGGTGCGGAGGTCATCGATGCGCGGGTTGTGGATGACGGGAGCATCGTCACCGCGGGTGGTGTCACCGCTGGCCTCGACCTTGCGGTGTACCTGCTGCGGCGGTGGTTCCCCGCGGAGATCGCTAGCACGGTGACCGAACGGATGGAGTACCGCCCAGACGTGTCTGTCTACCGTGCTTAGACACCGGCGATCAGGTCGACCGTGCTGGTGATCTCACCGATCACGATCAGGACAAACACCGCGTACATCAGCAACAGAAGGGCGGCCTCTCGTGTGGATATTGATAAGCCCCACAGCAACATGATGAGCAGAGTGATCGTGAGGACGGTGAGTGCCGCGAACATGGGCACGGCGATCGTGAAGTTGATCACGACGGATCCGGTCAGCAGGACGCCGACAGGGATGACCACGAGGAGGTCGAACGTGTTCGACCCCATCACATTCGCCAGCGAGGTGTCAGGCCGGTTCTCTCGTGCGGCGTTGACGGACATGATGAGGTCGGGGAGGCTGGTCACCGCCGCGAGCACGACCGCGCCGGCGAGGAACTCCTGGACGCCGTAGGCATCGGTGAACATGGTGACGCTGATGACCATCTCCTCGACCGCCACGAGAATCAGAAACAGCATCCCGAGTGCGACCGCCCAGGACCGTCGGACGCTGGCGGGTGGTCGAGGCTCGCGGTAGTGGTCCTCGATCGTGTCGAAATACTGTGTGAGGATGTACAGCAGATACAGCAGTAGTGGGACTAGGACGTACCAGAATCGCAACTCACCGAGCGTGAACTGGCCGCTACCGACCGGTGCGTAGATCACCGCCAATGCGAACATGACGAAGGTTGCGGCGACGGCAAGGAGGTAGAACTGCGCTTCTTTGTAGATGATCAAGCGATCGGTCGCACCCTCCCAATCAGACAGGAAGCTCGACAAAGCGGGGATCATCGCGATGTTGAAGATCGCAGATCCCACGACGGTGCCCACCCCCAGATCGAACTGCCCGCCGAGTGCGGTGACGATCACACTGAACAGCTCTGGCATCGAGGACCCCACCGCGACGACCACGGACCCCTGCACCAGCGGTGGGAGACCATAGTGTGTCGACAGCGCCTCTGCCTCCTGTTCGAATCGGACAGCTGCCACGATCAACAGCAGGACCGAGACGGCGAATGCGACCGCGGCCCACTGCAGACTCGGGGGGACCGGGACGGGAAGGATGGCCATCTACCTGGTGTGGTCGCGCATCCATCCTGTCTCTTATGATTCTGTGAGGGGGCAGAGTCATGCGGCGTCTCGGTCAGACCAGAGCATGAGAGATGCACCGACACCTGCGCACCTACCAGCTCCGATCGCCGCATCCTATGATCGTATGATCGGTCCGATCGAGAGGACCGTCTTCCAGGAGCATCGACGATGGCTCGGGGCCGGTGTCGACGGCTGCGTGCTGGACCTCGGTGGGGGCACCGGGAGACAGATCGAGCATCTGCAGGGCGCCGATCGCATCATCCTCATAGAGCCAGATTCACGGATGCACCGGCATGCAGAGGCTCGAGGTGATGTCGGGCCGGGGATGTCGATCATCACCGCACAAGGGGAGGCACTCCCACTGGCCGATGGGAGCTGCGATCATGTGGTCGCCTCCCTTGTGCTGTGTACGGTCAGAGATGTCAGGCTGACACTTGCGGAGGCCCATCGGGTACTCCGTCCTGGTGGGGAGTTCCGATTCTTCGAGCACGTGGCCGATGATGGGGCAGGCGGTCTCCTCCAACGTGCCATCAACCCGCTGTGGGGTAAGATCGCAGGCGGGTGTCAGCTGACGAGGACACCAGTGGAAGCCGTGCGTGCGACACCTGGACTCCGGGTGGAGTCGATCGACCGCCTCTCCGTGGGCCTGCCACCAGTGTATCCATGCGTCCGCGGCGTCGCCATCGCAGAATGAGAATGTCGGATGGACTCGCCGGGATTTGAACCCGGGGCCTCGTCCTTGCGAAGGACGCGATCTGCCGCTGATCTACGAGCCCAAGAAAGGTCAGCGCGTGTTCGTCAGTCCTCGAGGACGATCTCGATGCTGACGTCGTTTGGGACCTGTATCCGCATGAGCTGCCGCAGAGCACGTTCGTCCGCATCGATATCGATCAGCCGCTTATGTACCCGCATCTCCCAATGCTCCCAGGTCGCGGTGCCCTCTCCGTCAGGGGACTTCCGCGTGGGGATCTCGAGCCGCTTCGTTGGGAGCGGGATGGGGCCGCTGATCGAGACACCGGTCTTCGTTGCGATCTCCGTGACATCCGAGCAGATGTGATCGAGATCACTCGGTGAGGTGCCCGCGAGACGGACGCGTGCCTGCTGCATCTACCGCTGGGTGACCTCGAGCACCTTGCCCGCTGCGATGGTCTGGCCCATGTCTCGGACCGCGAAAGATCCCAGCTCCGGGATCTCACTGGATGGCTCGATGCTCAGCGGCTTCTGTGGGCGCACGGTGACCACCGCAGCGTCACCGGATTTGATGAAGTCGGGGTTCTCCTCGGCGACCTCACCCGATGCGGGGTCTAGCTTCTGGTCGATCGACTCGATCGTGCATGCAACCTGCGCGGTGTGCGCGTGGAACACTGGGGTGTATCCCGCGGTAATCACCGATGGGTGCTGCATGACGACGACCTGCGCCTTGAATGTCTCCGCGACCGACGGCGGTGTGTCCGCTGGACCGCACACGTCACCACGCCGGATGTCGTCCTTGCCGATGCCACGGACATTGAACCCGACATTGTCACCGGGGCCAGCCTGGGGAACCTCTTCGTGGTGCATCTCGACCGTCTTGACCTCCCCACTGACGTCAGAGGGTTGGAAGCTGACATTGTCGCCGGGGCTGACGGTCCCGGTCTCCACTCGGCCGACCGGAACGGTCCCGATCCCCGAGATGGTGTAGACATCCTGGATAGGCAGTCGGAGTGGTGCATCCGTCGGTGGCGACGGAGCAGGCAGCTCATTCAGTGCCTCCAGGAGGGTCGGGCCATCGTACCAGCCCGTCTCCCCAGAGCTCTCGGCGATGTTGTCGCCCTCGAATGCACTGATTGGGACGAACGTCGCATCATCGGACTTGAAGTTGACCTGGCCCAGGAGCGTCGAGACCTCCTCACGGACATCATCGTAGGCGTCCTCGGCGTAGTCGACGGTGTCCATCTTGTTGATCGCGATGATCAGTTCATTGATGCCCAGTGTTCGGGCGAGGAACACGTGTTCACGGGTCTGCGGTGCGACCCCGTCGTCTGCGGCGACGACAAGTACCGCGTTGTCTGCCTGTGAGGCACCGGTGATCATGTTCTTGACGAAGTCACGGTGGCCGGGACAGTCGACGATGGTGAAGTAGTACGAGTCCGTCGTGAACTCCTGGTGGGCGATGTCGATGGTCACCCCACGCTCGCGCTCCTCGGCGAGATTATCCATGACGTACGCGAACTCGAATCCGCCCTTGCCTTTTGCCTCCGCCTCCTCGCGGTGCTGTTCGATCACATGCTCTGGGACCGACCCTGTCTCGAACAGGAGTCGGCCCACAAGCGTGCTCTTTCCGTGGTCAACATGGCCAATGATGGCCAGGTTCATGTGTGGTAGGTCACTCATTGCTGTGGTCCACGCGCTAAGGCGCTGTGTACGTCTTCTACCGGAGTCCCTCCTAAAACGATTTCGAAAGAAGAGGGTGCCTGCGCCCCGAATTCCGGCAGATCGTGATATGCCCTCACACAGACTGTGTGCGGATCAGCGAGCCAGGCGGTCGATGTCTGCCAGCAGCGCCGCTGCGGTCTCAGGCCCACCTGCGCCCCTCCCCGCCAGGTGCATCGGGCCCGCATCGGTGAGCTCCAGGCGGACGATGTTCTCTGTACCCGTCACCGCCAGCGGGTCATCCAACGGGATCAGCCGTGGTCCCACACGGACGCCATCCTCGCCCACCTCACCAACGAGCCGGATGGTCTTCCCCGCATCACGGGCCGCCTGGTGGGCACTCGTCGGGATCGCCTCGATGCCGGTCACGTCGGCCTCCGCGAGCCGGTGAGTCCGATCGCCCTGCGAGAGCACGTTCGCGATGATGACACACTTCAGTGCCGCATCCGTTCCGTCCACATCGAAGCTCGGGTCCGCCTCGGCGACACCGAGCTCCTGTGCCTCCGCGAGCACATGGTCGTACGCGAGTGATTCTGAGGCCATCCTGGTGAGGATGAAGTTGGCCGTCCCGTTGAGGATGCCACGGACGCCGGTGACCTGCGCGGGGCCATAGGCCGCAATGGTCGCCATGATCGGGATGGCGCCTGCGACAGTCGCCTCGAACCGGACACGTCCTTCAGACCCATCCACGAGGACCTGCAGGTCCTCATACCGCTCTGCGACGGGGCCCTTGTTCGCGAGGACCACATCGCGATCTGCGCGGAGGGCCCGCTCGACATGGCCGAAGCCTGGTTGGGCGCTCCCTAACGTCGTCGGGGTCGCCTCGATGAGCACGTCATATGGGGCTTCGAAGAGTGCATCGGGGGCTGCTGCGCCCACCTGCCCCTCCTGCGCCTTCCGTCTGAGGACCTCCGCTGCGTCAACCCCGGCAGGATCGACGGCGGCGGTGCTCGAATCGGCGATCGCGACGACCGAATGCCCTCGGTGAGATGCCTGATCGAGGACCGCACGACCGACCGACCCCGCCCCGATGATAGCGAGGCGCATCTCAGGGGCCTCCGAGCTCCAGCGGTTCGATAAGCACAGCTGACTCTGGCAGGAGCTGGGCAAGCGTCGCCCTGACCGCACCGAGGTCTCCATCTGGCACGGTGAGCTCGAGGACCACGGTCGCATCACCCGCAGGACCACCAGGAGTTCGCGCCTCAAGGCCAGTGACTGTCCAACCACCGTCTGCATGCACACGTGACAGCAGCTGATCGAGGTCCGCAGCCACACCGGGGCCGGTGATGAGCAGCTGTGTCGTCTCTGCGAGCCGGTCGGCGCCGGCCTCGACCACGTTCACACCAGCGCTGCGGACCCGGTCAACGAGCTCCGAGAACCGTTCTGGAGGACACTCCAGGTCCACAACAACCGGGATACGACCGCGGGGGGTGATGTTCCCTCGCTCGTGGAAGATGCTCAGCAGGTTCCCCCCGGCATCAGCGATCGGTGCCAGTGCCGCCAGCAGCTGACCTGGTTCATCGGCGAGCTCGAGGCGGATCGTGTACGCCTGTTGCGTCACCTCACTGTCGGCCATCCCCACCCCCCGCGGTGACGTGGGCCCATCCTGTCAGCCCCCGAGCCTGCAGGCTCGCTCCAAAAGCTGACGACCGACACCGGGGTGTTCGGGTCATACGAGACACTGTGGTGACGTCCTGCTAAAAGCGTTCGTTGCAGCTCAGATGTAGTCGATCGATGCCGGCAGTTCCATCTTCAGCCCCTTCCGCTCGCGGATTTCCATGATGGTCTCCCGCTGGAGGCTGTCCGACATCACCCGGAACCCCGCATTCTCCGTGTTCCAGGCGGCCCGTCCCTCCGTCGCCGAGCGGATATCCGAGGAGAACCCGATCATCTCATCGACGGGTGCGATGCCCTCGATGACCATGAGGTCACCCTCCTGATACATATCATCCACCCGACCACGGCGCCCCTGAATCTCCCCTGAGGCGGGTCCCATGTGCTCGGATGGAACGTCGATGCGCACGTTCTGGATCGGCTCCAACAGTTTCACATCCCCGTCTATCAGCGACCGGTGCACAGCCTCCCGGACTGCAGGAATCACCTGTGCAGGGCCCCGATGGATGGTATCCTCGTGGAGCTTCGCATCGTGCAAGCGGAGAAGGACACCCTGGACTGGCTCGCGTGCCAGTGGTCCATCATCGAGCGCCTCCTCGACGCCCTCGATGACGAGCTCCATCGTCTCATTGAGGTACTGGATTCCCTTCGTCGCATCCACCAGGATGTTCGATCCGTAGATCTGCTCGACCCCCTGCGCGGTGTCCTTGTCCATCCCCAGCTCCATCAACGCCTCCCGGCGCTCCAGTTCAGGACCTCCCATGGCGATCTCACCCCGCTTGATCGCATCCACGATGTCGTCCGTCAACGGTTCTGCTGTGATGTAGAACTTGTTGTGGCGGTTCGGTGACACTCCCTCGACCTCTGCGGAGACCGTCTGTGGTGCCTCTCGGTAGACGACGATCGGCTCTCCGGTGTGGACTGGGAGGCCCTGATTCTTCTGTATCCGCTGAGTGATGACCTCCAGATGCAGCTCACCCTGCCCGCTGATGAGATGCTCACCGGTGTCCTCATTGATCTCGATACGGATCGTGGGGTCCTCCTTTGCCACCTGCTGGAGGGTCTCGATCAGCTTCGGGAGGTCGTCCATCTTCGTCGCCTCGACGGACTTGGTGATGACGGGCTCGGAGATGTGCTCGATCGACTCGAATGGGGTCATCTCGACCGATGAGACCGTCGAGCCTGCGATGGCATCTCGCAGCCCCGTGACCGCGGCGATGTTCCCCGCGGGGACTCCCCGGTCGAGTTCCTCCCGCTCACCGCCCATGAAGATCCCGACGGACTGCACACGGTTCTGTCCCGCGACACCAGAGACGTACAACTCCTGGCCCTTCTTGAGTGACCCACTGAAGAGCCGGCCGGTCGCGACCTCTCCTGCATGTGGGTCCATGGAGATGTCAGTCACCATGAACACGACCTCGCCCTCATCATTCACATCTGCCATATCGATCGCCATGGTCGAATCGGCATCTCCACGCCAGACACGCGGGATGCGTTGCGGCTGCGCATCATACGGGCTGGGGAAGTGCTCTGCGACCATGTCCAGGACGACATCCGACAGTGGGGTCTGCTCATGGAGTTCGGTCCGTTGACCGGCCTGCTCGAGCTCGATGATCTCCGGGAACCCCACCCCGGTGGCGACCATCGATGGTGCTGAGACCCCCCATTTGTACAAGGCCGACCCGAAAGCGACCGTGCCATCCTCCACGCTCACGGTCCAGTCCACATCCATCTCCTCGGTCATCCCGATGATCAGCTCATTGACCGTGGCGATCACAGACTGCAGCCGCTGTTGCATCTCCTGAGGGCCCTCCTGGAGCTCCGAGATGAGCCGGTCAACCTTGTTGATGAACAGTGCAGGTTTGACCCCCTCTCGCAGTGCCTGTCGAACGACGGTCTCCGTCTGCGGCATCGCGCCCTCGACCGCGTCGACGACGACCAGCGCGCCATCGACCGCCCGCATCGCCCGCGTGACATCCCCACCGAAGTCCACGTGACCGGGGGTATCGATCAGGTTGATGAGGTACTCTGTATCCTCATACTTGTGGGTCATCGACACATTCGCCGCATCGATGGTGATCCCCCGCTCCTGCTCATCCTCCTCGGTGTCCATCATCAACCGGGTCGCCTCACCCTCATCGGCGATCATCCCGGCCCCTGCTAACAGGTTGTCTGACAGGGTGGTCTTACCGTGGTCGACGTGAGCGGCGATGGCCATGTTCCGGATCTGATCCGGCTTGTCCATCAGCTTCTCACACTGTTGTACGATTTTGCTCCGTCGGCCCATTATGCGCCGAGATTCCCGAAGCACGGGCAAAAGGGTAGTGCTTTTGCGATCCCACAGACCGACGGAAGAGTCAATGCGCACACTGCATGAGAGGCGGTATCATGGAGGTGAATGTGCGTGGCGGGGCCCCACCAGGGGTGTTCCTCTCTGCGGCTGAGATGCTGGAGACCCGGTATGATGTCGACGATCCAGTGTACGTGACCGTGGAGGATGACCCGGACACGCGGACCCATGTGCTCCATTACCGCGATCATCATGAGGTGGTCACCTCAGCGGCTGCTGTCTCGAGTGCGATGGCCCGGGAGCTCATTCTACACGAGTTCGCGCACGTGGTCCGCCACGAGGAGGGACACACCTCACACCACCTCGAGCCAGCGGAGGCGTTGATGCTGGGCACCGCAGGGCGACGCGTTCCACGATCGAAGCTCATCCACTGCTACCAGATCGCCAATCACATGCGCGACATCTATGCGGATGACATCACCCTGGACCTGCTCCCACCGCAGAAGCTGATGTCGTATCTCGCCTCGGCGGTGGCGGACGCCGTCACGGAGACACAGCAGCCTGCGATGGGACCACATTCGCGACTCGTCTCACGCGCGCCGGACCCAGAGATCACCGCGGTGAATGCAGCATTCGCCCTGGGGGTCGCCCGACGGCACGGTGTGGACCCGCGGGCGCACCGCTTGGAGGCACTGGCACATGCGGCCGCAGATGATGCACCACGGATCGATATCGAGATCTTCACCGATCGGTTCGCGAGATTGCAAGCGGACCCGAGTACCCGTGAGTACCGTCGGGACCTCGTGGAGATGATGCGGACGTATCTGTGGCCGACACCGGCGCGACAGCAGGCTGCGGACTGATGGCAGATGTCTGGGTCCGCCGCGTCGGTGTGATGGCGGCTGCTGGATTCATCGCTGCGGTGCTGGCCATCGGCGTGTTCGACTACACAGTCCCGGAGACGGTGGGACCGGTGTTCATCGCAGCTGCTGCTGCACTGGCGGTCCAGCTGATGAACGAGTGAGGCGGTCAGCGGGCAGCTGCTGCGACGCGCTCTCGCTCCTCTTTCTGCGCGACCGCATGCGACTGGACATCATTGTCCGCAGCACCCATCAGCACCGATGCAAGTGCCTCCCCCGCACTCTGTGGAGATTTGTACGCGCTCTTCTGTGTGCCCTCGGCGATGAACTTCAGTGCCTGATCGACACGGCGCTGGGGAGCCACATCGACCGCCTGTGGCACCGAAATCCCCCCGTACTTCAGTCGGACCGTCTCCTCACGGGGCGCTGCATGCTCGATCGCACGCACGAGCACCTGCACCGGATGTTCGTCCGTCCGAGATTCGATCAGCTCGAACGCCTCACGAACGATCCGGGTCGTCCGCTGCTTCGCCCCCGTGTTCTCCTGGGTCCGCATCAGTCGGTTGATCAGGCGCTCGACGATGCTGATCTCGGACTTCTGGAACTGTTTGTTTGCATGCCGACCCATCGTATGTGCAATTGGCGTCACGGTGAGATACCGTGCGGTTGAGGGGTCCTTGTACTCGATATCCCCGATATCCCACTCACCGAACAGCTTGGCTACAGGTGCCGACTGTTCGTCTTCGGTGACCTCTGGTTCCTCTGCACTCATCAGCGGACCGGCTTCTCCGCGTTCCCACGGACCAACTCGAGCAACGATACGCCGTTGACCTGTTCGACTTTGTAGTTCACGCCGGACAGATCACCCATCGCCCGCCCCTTCGCACCACCGATGCCGGCGATCGTGACCTCATCGTGCTCGTCGATGAAGCTGATCGCACCATCGCCGGGGCAGAATGCCGTCACTTGCTTCCCATTCTTAATCAGCTGAACACGGACGCACTTGCGGATCGCAGAGTTCGGTTGCTTCGCCTCGATACCCACCTTCTCGAGGACGATACCCCGCCCCTGCGGTGCGCCCTCGAGCGGGTCAGACTTCGAACCGAGGCCCCGCTCTCGCCGGGCATACGTCGAGTCGGACCATCGACGTTTCTGCCGGTCCTGTTTGAGCTTCCGTGCCGCGTACTTTCCGTTGGCCATCGTGGACCGACGTATCCGACGGATGTATTTAAACGGTCTCTTTCGACCAGCACCGCTCAGGCGAGCTGGACATCATCGATCGCATGATGTCGGGCTGCCAACGTCCGTGCAAGGCCGATCGTGCTCCCAGCAGCACCGATCGCCACCCCACGGTCTGCGGCGGGCACCTCGACGTAGGCGACGGTGACCCCACCCTGGGTGCTGACGACAACATGCTCGACCGCCGCGGGGGCCAGCGTATTCGCCACGAACCGGGCGGGATCGTCGGAACCCTCGATGACCTTCACCGTCCGGTCGATCGCTGATTCGACGGCACGGACGTGTGCCCCATCTGGGCCGATCGCCGCACCCATCTCCCCGGGCTCGACGACGATCACCACGCGGTCATCCAACACGACACAGTCACTCACCCCCGCACCGGTCATGTCCTCAAAGGTCGTGAGATACCTGCGTGCGCGGTCGGTGAGGGTGCGCCCCATGTGAGCTCAGTCGTCAGACGGCTCGGGGGCACCGGCTGGTCGGCTCCCCATCCGGAGGTTGACATCCCCGGTCCCAATCGCGACGGGCTTGCCCACGATGACGTTCTCGATGACCCCATCGAGATCATCTGCCTCTCCATGGACAGCAGCGTCGAGCAGGTGATTCACCGTCACCTCGAAGGCCGCCCGCGCCAGCACCGACTCCTTCGATCCGGAGATGCCATGCCGACCGATCGACTCGATCGTTCCTGTCGTCGTCATGATGTCTGCGACGAGCATCAGGTGGCGAACGTTGACATCGTCCAGCCCCTGCTCGCGAAGGGTGTTCATCGTCTCATCGATGATGGCCTCTCGAGCCGCCTCGATACCGAGTGTGCGGTGAACCTCATGGATGTTGTTACTCGTCGAGCGTGTCGCATCCACCCCCTCGATGTCCAGGATCTTCCCGAATGCTGAACCCTCGGTGTACAGGACGTACTCCTCTCCATCGGTCAACTCGTTATCCTCGCGACGGATCACCACCCGCGAGATGTTCTTGTGGCCCTTGAAGACGATGTCCCGCAGCTCCTCGACGAGCTGTAACAGCTGTCGGTAGCTCGGTTCCTCCGGGCCGAATTCGATGACCAGTCCATCTCGGTCTGGGGAGACGTCGAGTGCATCAGCGATCTCGTCTGCGATCATCGCTGCGACCTCCGTCGCCCCGTCGACCTCTGGCCACCGCTCTACCAGGGTCTCCTCGTTGAGGTCGATCCGGACGAGCATGTCCGCGACGTTCGTGGAGATGCTCCCGAGTGCGAGGATCCGCGTCGCTTCCATCTGCCAGACGACCTCATATGCCTTCGCCTGGTCTGTCGCGTACTCCCCCGCGAGGTAGACGGTCATCATCGGTGTGTCGGGGGTCTTCCGTGCGTCCACCAGCTCGATGAGTCGCGGCAACCCCTGAGTGACATCGATCTCTGCGACCCCTGCATAGTGGAAGGTGTTCATGGTCATCTGCGTCCCCGGCTCACCGATCGACTGCGCGGAGACGGTCCCAACAGGATCATGTGCGTCCACCCGGGTCTCCTCGTAACGCGCCTGGACCGCCCGGACGATGTCTGCCGCATCGTCATCCGAGACGTCATCACGAGAGGCAATGGCAGTGGCGATACGGAACTGCAGGCTCTCCGGTAGCCCGCTGTCGGCGATCAACGAACGGTGCGTGTCACCGATGGCCTCCATCGGCTCAGTCATCGGACTCCACCCCCGCGCGCGCATCGACGACGGTCGGTCCCGCGTACTCGGAGATGTTCGTCGGCTGGACATGTGGCTGCAGGAAGGCGTCGCGCTCATCCGCGGAGTCGAACTCTGCGGAGATGATGCGGTCGGCGATCGCCTCGACATCGATCGGGTCGTCCTTCGCAGATGCGACCTTCACGGGTGAGGTGCTGTCTTCGCCGAACTCGAACTGGACGACACGTCCGGATGTGTCACGGACCGTGCCATCGTACTGCGCCTCGAGCTCGCTCAGTGCGTTGATGAGCCGACGCTGGAGGTACCCCGACTTCGAGGTCCGCACCGCCGTATCGACGAGCCCCTCCCGACCACCCATCGCGTGGAAGAAGAACTCCCGCGGCGTCAGTCCACCACGGTAGCTGTTCTCGACGAACCCGTGTGCGTCCGCGGAGAGGTCACCGCGCCGGTAGTGACTCAGGGTCCGGCCCTCGTACCCCCGGTTGATCCGCTCACCACGCACAGCTTGCTGGCCAACACATCCGGCCATCTGTGTGAGATTCAGCATCGACCCTCGGGCACCTGAACGGGCCATCACGACCGCAGGGTTGTCATCCGAGAAGTGCTCCTCGGCGATCTTGCCAGCGCGGTCGCGGGCGCGGCCCAGCTCCTGCATGATCTTCATCTCGAGGGTCTCATCGACCGTCCGTCCAGGGAGCGATTCGAGCTCACCATCCGAGTAGATCTGGATGACCTCATCCACCTGGTCGTATGCCTCACTGATCACCTGATCTACGCGCTCGCTCTCAGAGGGCGGTATCGACTCGTCATCGATGCCGAAGGAGAAGCCGAAGTGCATGATCGCCCGCATCGCGAGCGTGGAGACCTCATTGATGAAGATCCGCGCACGCGTCTTCGAGTACTCCTTGGCCAACTTGTCGACGACCGTCCCCCCGAAGGCGCCGACGGCATCCTCATCGATCGTCCCAGCCTGCAGCTGCCCGTCGACGATCTCCACGACGTCACCCGTCGAGGAGGTGAACTCCGCGGAGAAGTCCGGTGGCAGCAGCTCACTGAACAGCTGTTTGCCCGTCCACATCGGTTCGTCCGTCTCTGGGGCAGTCTCCGCGGGCTCCGGTAGTGTGTCGATGCGCGTCGCGCGAAGCAGGTCCAACGCCTGCGTCTCTGTGAAACGGGTCTCCCCGTTCGTGAGCAGGTACGTCCCCGAGATGTGGTCCTGGATGGCGCCGATGATGTTCTCGCCGAAGCGGGGGCTGAGCAGTTGTTCCTGTACCCGCATCAGCACGCGGGCCTCCGCACGCGCCTCCTCGGTCTGCAGGGCATGCATGTTCATCTCGTCCCCATCGAAGTCCGCATTGTACGGTGGGCAGACGACCGTGTTGAGCCGGAAGGTCTTGTAGGGCATGACGACCACCTCGTGCGCCATGATCGACATCCGGTGCAGCGAGGGTTGGCGATTGAAGATCACGATATCACCATCGATCAGGTGACGGTTGACCTCCCAACCGGTCTCGACTTTCTCTGCGAGCTCGACACAGTTCTTCTCGGTGACCTTCAGCCGCCGGCCATCGAGACGCTTGACATAGTTCGCCCCGGGATGACCGCTGGGGCCGTTGCGGACGTACTGCCGGGCCCGTTCGAGGTTGCGCTCGCTGACGTTCATCGTCTGTGTCATCTCCTGTGCGACCCGTTCGGGGACACCGACCTCATTCAGTGAGAGGGTGGGGTCGGGTGAGATGACAGTCCGGGCTGAGAAGTTGACCCGCTTGCCGCTGAGTGAGCCACGGAAGCGGCCCTCCTTGCCCTTGAGCCGTTGACTCAGCGTCTTCAGTGGTCGACCCGATCGGTGGCGGGCAGGTGGGGTTCCGCTGATCTCGTTGTCGATGAACGTGGTCACATGGTACTGCAACAGCTCCCACAGGTCCTCGATGATCAGCTGCGGGGCCCCAGCCTCACGGTTCTCCATGAACCGCTGGTTGATCCGGATGATATCCACCAGCTTGTGTGTGAGATCGTCCTCACTGCGCTGGCCGTTGTCCAGGGTGATCGAGGGGCGGGCCGTCACCGGTGGCACCGGCAGGACGGTCAGGATCATCCACTCCGGACGGGCGCGGTCTGCATCGATCCCGAGCACCTCCAGGTCCTCAGCCGGGAGGTCTTCGAACCAGTCGCGGATGTCTGAGGGCATCAGCTTGTTCATGTCCTCGACGGTGAGCTCGATCCCGAGGGCGCGCTCGAGCCGCTTGCGGTCGTCACCGACCGGGCGGAACTGCCCGCTGAGGATCTCATTGATTCGGGACAGGTCGAAATTGGCTGCATCTGCAAGCTCCGTCGGTGACATCCCAGGATCCTCTGGGTCATCGGGGTCCGGCTGCATCGCCGCGGCGATCCGCTCTGGATAGTCCCCGGCGAGTACATCCTGAACTTCGTAGTACGTCGTCGGCTTCTCATGCTTGATGTCGTGCTGTTCCGCACCGCAGTGCGGGCAGACCGACGCCTTCCGTGCCTGCCGTACCGCGGCCTTCAAGACGGTCGTCCAGTCGTCGCCCAGCTCCGCGCTGCGCTCGAGCCGATCTGCATAGACCGCTCGCTCCTCATCGGTGAGCGACAGTCGGCTGCACTCACGACACGTCGACCGCAGCAAACGACGCATCAGCTTGGTGAACCCGACATGGATCACCGGTGCTGCGAGCTCGATGTGGCCGAAGTGCCCGTTACAGGAACCCGAGTGCGAGCCACAGGTGCGACACTCCAGTCCGGGATCGATGACACCCAGCCGGGGATCCATGAGCCCCATGTCGATGGGGTAACCGTCATCATCGTACGTGTCCGCGGTGATGACCTTCGTCGCGGACATATCACGGTACGTCTCTGGATCCATCAATCCGAACTGGATCGCGCCGATCTCTTTTGGGGTTTGTATAGACATGATAGTTACACCGCGTCCTTCAGGTCGAGTCGTGGTCGGATGCCGAGGGCAATCATCTCATCCAGCAACAGTTTGAATGCGTAGCTGATCTCGATCCGGTGGATGTTGTCCTCATCACCGGTGATCGGGTCATACACTCGTCGCTGTGCACGGTCCTCGACGGCGACCATCCCAGTCTCTGCTGAGACGTACACCGACTCCTTGTCCGAGGAGTCGAGCAGGCGCTCTTGCAGGACCATCGCGGCGCCATGGCCGATGACGGTGTCGCGCTCCATCTCGCCGAGCCGGAGCCCACCCTCGCGGGCGCGTCCCTCGGTGGGCTGCCGCGTCAGCACCTGCACCGGTCCCCGGGACCTGGCATGCAGCTTGTTGCTGACCATGTGGTACAGCTTGTGGTAGAAGATGATCCCGACGAAGATCTCCGCCTCGATCTTCTCGCCGGTGACCCCTGAGTACATGACCTCCTTTCCAGAGGATGCGAATCCATGCTCGAGCAGTGCACCGCGGAGGCTCTCCTCGTCTTCACCCTGGAAGGCCGTCCCATCGACACGCCTCCCCTCCAATGCACCGACCTTCCCACCGAGCATCTCGAGCACGTGCCCCACGGTCATCCGTGACGGCAGGGCGTGCGGGTTCACCACCAGGTCGGGGACGATCCCCTCCTCGGTGAACGGCATGTCCTCCTGTGGTGCCAGGTGACCCACGACGCCCTTCTGACCGTGACGGGAGGCGAACTTGTCGCCCAGCTCAGGGATCCGCTGATCCCGCACAGACACCTTCGCCAGCTTCGACCCGTCCTCACCCTCCATGAGCGTCACTGTATCCACGACACCGTGTTCGCCCGAGCGCATCGTCACCGACGTCTCCCGCCGCTTCTGGGGGCTCAGCCCCCCCATGTCATCAGGCTCCTCGAGGAATCGTGGTGGGGAGGTCTTGCCCAGCAGCACCGAGTTCTCATCCACCATCGTCTCGGGGTTCACAAGTCCATCATCGTCCAGATGGGTGTACGCATCCTCGCCGCGCGCCCCGCGGACATCCTGACTGGGGACCTCGAAGCGGTCCTCCTGACCACCTGGGTATCGTCGTTCTTCGCCCTCGTAGGTGCGGAAGAAGTGCGACCGTGCCATCGCTCGCTCGACGGACCCCTTGTTCATCACCAACGCATCCTCGATGTTGAACCCTTCATACGACATCACCGCGACCACGAAGTTCTGCGCCGCGGGTCGCTCGTCGAACCCGATCTGTTCGGTGGTCTGCGTCTTGACCATCGACAGCTGGGGGTAGTGCAGCAGGTGCTGGCGTGTGTCGGGGCGAATCCGGTAGTTCGCCGCGGGCAGCCCGAGTGACTGCTTCATCATCCCCGCACCCATCGTGATCCGCGGTGACGCATTGTGCTCGGGGTACGGAATCATCCCGGCTCCGATGCCGAAGATCAGCTGTGGGTCCACCTCGAGGTGGGTATGCTCGGCGGTGAGATCATCTTCATCCACACCGACCAGGATATCCTCCTCCTCCTCCGCGTCGATGAACTCGATGTAGCCCCGCTCGACGAGCGCCTCGAAGCTGACATCTCCAGCCTCCAGCGCTGCGATCTCCTCATCACTGACCAGCGGTGCGCCATCCTCGACGATGATGAGTGGCCGACGTGCCCGGCCAGCATCCGCATTCACGATGACCTCCCGGGTGCGCTCCTTGACGGAGACGTTCACCATCGGGCTGATGTCCCCACGCCGCCGTGCAGACCGGATCTCGGCGGCGAGTTCGGCCGGGTCGTCATGGGTGCCGATCAGGCTCCCGTTCACGTACACCTTCGCTTCGCGTTCAGTTGTTGCCATGGTAATCAATCATCCGCCGGGGTCGATGGTTCGTTCACGGGAGCACCGAGGACATCGACGCCCATCGTCCGCAGTTCACGCTTGAGCCCCTGTTCATCTGTCACGTTCTGTGAGAGCTCCATCGCCTGCGCGAAGTTCTTCACAAGCCCACAGTTGGGCCCCTCCGGGGTCTCGGAGGGACAGATGCGCCCCCACTGCGTCGCATGCAGGTCGCGTGCCTCGAAGTGGGGCTGTGACCGCGACAGCGGCGACCGCAAGCGGCGCAGGTGTGACAGCACCCCCATGTAATCGGTCCGATCGACGAGCTGCGAGACGCCAGACCGGCCTCCGACCCAGTTCCCCGTGGCGATCGGGTGCTCGAGTCGCTCGGTGAGCACGTCGGAGCGGACCACGGTGTTGACCGTGAGGTTCCGGTTCCGCATGTTCGCGCGCTCGAGCTGATACTTCACATCCCGTGCCAGCTTGTTGAGAGCGGTGCGGAACAGATCGCGCATGAGGTCACCGGAGACCTTCAGCCGCTTGTTCGCATAGTGATCTTTGTCATCCGCCTCGCGGAGATTCAACGCGAGCTCGAAGCACGCCTCCGCCATCCGGCAGAGGTAGAATGCCTTGTTCATGCGGATCACCTCTTCATCCACATCCTCCTCATGCAGATGCGGCAAGAGGTATCGATCAATCACGTAGTTCGCCCGCTTGAGCTGGTAGTTCTTACCCTGCCCACTGGCGACCCGCTTGCCCAACGCCTCGATCGCCTCAGTCTGTGTGGCGACCTCCGCCTCCTCGAGATTCTCCAGCATGAATTTCATGATCTCCGGGTCATCCGACACGCGGTGGACGATCTCCTCATCCGACTCCAACCCCAACGCGCGGACCAGGGTGACGAAGTTCACACTCCCAGACACCGATGGGAAGGAGACCTCCAGCAGGCCGTCCCTGGCACGCTCACACAGGACGAGCGCTCGGTACCCCCGACGCTGCGAGAACGTCTTCGCCACCTGGATCTCATCACCGTACTTGCTGTCATACTCTGCGAGGATCTTGTTGGGTGCGAGGTCCTCAGAGGTCATCAGGACCCGCTCTGACCCATTGACGATGAAGTAGCCACCGGGGTCGACTGGGTCCTCTCCGATCGTGATCAGCTCCTCCTCGCTCAGCCCGTAGATGTTGCACTTCTCGGAGCCGATCATGATGGGCATCCGACCAACCTTGGTCTCGGTGGTGTCCACAGCGACGGGCTCCTCCTTGTCGCCGCCACGGACGATGGTCATCTCCATGAACACCGGAGCAGCATATGTGATGTTCCGGAGCCGTGCCTCCTGGGGATACAGGAGTTCCTCAGAACCATCCGCCTCTCTGACCCGTGGCGTCTCCACACGTACGTCGCCCAGCTCTACATACACCGGCTCTTGACCCTCCTTGTCGCCGATATCGGTCTCGATACGCGCCTTCTCGGTGACGACCTCCTGCATCCCGCGCTCCAGGAAATTGTTGAACGAACGGAAGTGATGCTCTGCCAGCCGGTCCTTCGAGAAGTACTCCCTGGAGATGACCCGTCGGGCCTCTCGGTTCATTCGATCACCAGTCGGTACGAGACAGCTCGCTCTGTCGTGCGCGAGTCGCGGGTGATCTTGATCACATCACCCTCGGTCGCTTCCTCGGGCAATGCAGGGTCCCGTCGCTTGATTTTGGGGAGATCTGCAGTCTCGATCCCGTAACGCGCCAGGATCGTCGATACCTCGTCCTCATCGATGACCTCGTGGTCAGGGACAAGCCTGTGTTGGGTGACGTCTGCCATGATTGGGTGTGGGGGTGGTCTCGGATGGGAGAAGTTCTCACGTGATACTACAGGTATCAAACGACAGCACGGATTTAAGAGTTCCCACATCGGGGTGCACCGCTAGTCACGCCTCCCGACGGTACCGGGGGAAATGACCAGGGTGATTATAGTTCTTCTGTCGGTCTGGCAGGGATGATAACCCTTAATGCCAGTTCTGGGAAACGCTTCATCGGCACGTGCCCGGGTGGTGTAGTGGCCTATCATATGTCCCTGTCACGGACATGACACGGGTTCAAATCCCGTCTCGGGCGTGCCCGGCCCGCTGTTTATTCCACAGCACGACGCAGCATGCGGTATGCTCAGACAGGAGCGTGCCATCGAGGGACTGCCGGTCAGGCTCGTGATCGCATTGGTCGTCGGGGCGGCGACCATGTCGATCATGCTTAACATGCTCTCAGGGGTCGAAGGGCTGGTGGTGACAGAGCTGGACGTGCGCCCTGAGCCAGATGTGATCGAGCCTGGACCGCAGGAGCTGCAGTTGACGGTCATCGACCCCAGTGGTTCTGCGGTGGGCGATGCCATGGTCGTAGTCACACCCGGCACCGCCGAGTTAAACGAGGTGATCACTGCGCGCGCAGGTGCTGATGGGATCGCCCAAGTGGAGGTGAATCCACAGCTCAGGTCCAATCAGGCGACCGGAACGCTCGAGGTCACGATCAAGCCCCCGAGTGGCGGCAGTTTCGTGGATCAGCGGACGAACACGGAGGTCCTCGTGATCAACCGCTGACCTACGCGGGTGGGGTGATCGGTGCACTCGTCGGATGACGCACGAGTGGTCGGGCGAGATGTCGGCGCGCAGAGGGGGGTACCTCATGCCACCCAGCCGTAACCGACCGAGCCATCGGCATGCGAATACGACCAGCCGCACTGGTCCCACACCGTCCACACCGATATCCGGCATCCCGACCTGCTGAAGACATCCGTGCGTCACATCTCGGGCACGTGGGTGTCTCCCAGGAGTGGTGACGAAGCTCGCGGATGTGGATTTTCTCGAGGTTGACCTGCCCAGCCACATGTGTGCCGTACAGCGTCAGGCGATCACGCGGGACCAGTGCACGGATGACATCACGGAACCCCTTGGTCGGTTCGAAGGCTGCTGCTGTGATCTGGCCTGCGGGGGTCGTGACGTCGACGAACACATGGCCGCCTTCGACCGTCTGTGGAGGTGCGACAACCGTGCCTGGCAGCCGATATGCTGTCCGCTCACGCAGTGGGACCTCTGGGGCATGGATGTGAGCATCGGTGCCCTGATTGGTCCGGAAAATCTGCCGGCGTGAGACCGATTCGGACCCGATTGCTGCGGCGGTTTGTCGCACGACTGCAGGGCTCTCGCCACGGATGCCATACAAAACAGGACACGGCGTGCGGGGCACACAGACCGGATAGTCAGCGGCATGATCGAAGCTGTCCCAGACCGCCGGATATGTGATCGACGATGCGGCGGCGACGCTCTCGGGATCCACCGCACGCGGGCTACCCCACCGTGCCGGCGAGCGGTACGCGATCAGCTCATAGCTCCATGGCTGGTGAGTTGCCATCGCACCGACCGCCGCGAGCGCGCCGATGATGCCTCGGCCCGTACCCCACCCATATCGGGCATACCCATAGTCGTCCGCAAGCTCTCCGGCGGTGTCCATCGAGACGATGCGGTGCAGACACGTGGTGCTGAACCGGCGGACGGCGCGAGGCATCGCGGCGATTGGATGGTCTGCGATGACCAGCCCAGGGTCGGTGCCGGGAGAGTCGATACATGCGTGCTCTTGAATGACTCTCATGGCGTGATCATGCGCACTCGCAACGGCTGCGTCGGTCTCGAAGGCGACTGCTGCGTTGCCACGAGTCTTGTGTTCGACCGCTGGATTCAACCGGATCAGATAGGGCATCCCGACTGCGGCACCCGCACCGGTGAGCCGATCGGCGATTGCAGCCGCGACGTACGTTGTGCACATCCCCGCAGTCGTGGAATCTGTATCATCGATCCCGATGAGCACCATCGTCACGTCTCAGTCGGTCATGCTCTTGTGCATTCTGTTGCCATCGGCACAATCGCTATATGCCCAACGGGCCGTATCTGGTAACATGAGCCGAGCAGCGGTGGTGGGGAACATCATCGCGATGCTGGAAGATGCGGGGTTCCTGGTGAGTGCCCGGTGTGCGATCCGGCCGAAGAGCTTCGACATCGCAGCCCGCAGAGGGGAGGATATTCTCCTGGTGAAGATCCTCGGCAACATCGATGCGTACAAGCGGACGACAGGGTTCGAGATGCGCCGTCTGGGTGAGTACCTCCATGCGACCCCACTGGTCATCGGGTTGCAGACTCGTGATGAACCGCTCAAGCCGGGTGTCGTGTACTTCCGGCATGGGGTCCCGGTGCTCAACCCGGACACAGCGATGGAGCTGTTCATCCACGGGACACCCCCGTTGATATACGCCGCACCCGGTGGGTTGTACGTCAACATCGACGGCGACCTGCTTGAGGAGGTTCGTCAGAATCGGGGGTGGTCTCTTGGACAGCTCGCGAAGGAACTGGGTGTCTCCCGCAGGACGATCTCGAAGTATGAGGATGGAATGAACGCCTCGATCGAGGTTGCGATCCAGCTCGAGGAGGTGTTCCAGCAGCCGTTCACCCACCCGGTGTCAGTCCTCGGCGACACAGATGAGTATCAGGAACCGAAGGCGCCAGAGAGTGCACCGACGGTCGATGCGGCGGACGAGCCGATCGTCAGCATCCTGACGGACGCTGGCTTCGTTGTGCACCCGACCGTCCGGGCACCGTTCAAGACGGTGAGCCATGATGATGACGGGGAGGGGGCCGTGGCCCTGCTGACGGGGCACTCTGCGATGACGAAGACGGCGCGGAAGCGTGCGCGAATCATGGCGTCATTGGGCGAGGTGACCCGCACACGGTCGGTGTACTTCACCGAGACTGATGCGACGGCGACGAGCGTCGGGGGGACCGCCATCGTGAGCCACCGCGAGCTGGCGGCATTCCGCGAACCGGAGGAGGTGCGTGAGGTGATTCGCGAGCGGACCGAAGACCCGCTCGAGGTCTAAGCGTACGTCGACTCCAGGTATTCGATGATGTCGGTAGATTCTGCCATGCCGTCCACGTCATGTGCTGGATCGACGATGACGGGCACACCCGTCTGCCCACTGACCTCCTCGACCTCCGAGCGCTCTGCATGCGACCGTGGGACCGTGATGGAGGTGTAATCGATCTCCAGCCGTTCGAGCACATCAATCACATTCTGACAGTACGGGCAACCGGGCAGTTCGTAGAGTGTAATGTCTGCCATAGCTACCCCCAGTCGTGTCAGGCACAAAACCGCGCGGGTGTCGTGTGTCCGTTCAGCCCGTCAGGATGCCCCCGGTCTGAACGATGAAGTAACCGACGAACGCGAGTGCGAGCACCCAATGGGCCGGACGGAGCTCGTCGGTCCGCCCTGCAGCGAGCTTCACCAGCGGGTAAGAGATGATACCTGCGGCGATCCCGTATGCGATCGAGTAGGTGAACGGCATGATCAGGATCGTCAGCCCTGCTGGGATGGTGACAGTGATGTCATCCCAGGCGATGTCCGCCACGTTGCGCAACATGAGGATGCCGATCACGACCAACGCGATGTGCGATGCGTACAGTGGGATCACCGTCGCGAGCGGGACGAAGATGAGCGACACGAGGAACAGCGCCACGACCGTCAGGGCCGTCAACCCGGTCCGGCCCCCGGCCTCGACACCCGAGGCGGACTCGATGTAGGTCGTGACCGTGGATGTGCCGAGTGCACCTCCGATGGTCGTGCCCACAGCATCGGCCATCAGCGGGCGGTCGACATCCGGGAGGTTCCCCTCATCATCGAGGAAGCCACCGGCCTGTCCCACACCCACGATCGTACCGGCTGTGTCGAAGAAGTCGACGAAGAAGAACGTGAAGACGATGAGTGCGAAGGTGAACGCCTGGATGTCGCCAAGGCCCGCGAGGAACGCACCTGCCAACGGGGTGATGTCGTAGGTCACCGTCGCTGGGCCCGCAACAAGTCCACTGTCGGGAGCGAATAGCCCACCGGAGACTGCGAGCCAGCCCAGGGCTGTCGTGCCCAGGATTCCGAGGATGATCGAGCCGGGGACTTCGCGGGCATACATGATGAACGTCGCGAACAACCCGACAAGCGAGATGATCGCGATCGGGTCACTCGCGACTGCACCGAGGGTGACGAGCGTGGCGGGGTCATCGACAACGATGCCCATCGCCTCGAGACCGATGATCGTGAGGAACAAGCCGATCCCTGTCCCGACGGCGAACTTCACCGGTGCCGGGAACACCTTGATGATGAACTCCCGAGCACCCACCGCCGTCAGGAAGATGAACAGCAGCCCCTCGACGACGACGGCTGCCAACGCCGTCTGCCAGGGGATCCCGAGAGCGCCCACGACGGTGAAGGCGAAGAAGGCGTTGAGACCCAGTCCCGGCGCCTGTGCGAACGGACGGTTGGCATACAGCGCCATGATCAAGGTGGCGACCGCGGCCGAGAGGATGGTGACGATCGCCAACATCGAGATGATCTCCGCGGTGGGGACACCGTCGATGGTGATCGCCGCAGAGAGGATCGATGGGTTGACCACCACGATGTACGACATCGTCAGGAAGGTGGTGACGCCTGCGAGGACCTCTGTTCGCACCGATGTTTCATGTTCGTGCACATCGAACCGCGTTTCTAACCGTTCAACTAGTCCCATGATTCACGTTTGAGCATAATCCATGGATGGCATAAAAGTGCCTATGCCTGTGGCTGTACCGGCAGATGACACAGCACCTCCACGGGTGCCTGGGTGAGTGCACGTGTCTCCACGAGCCCATCATCGCCCACCGCGATCAACGCGAACATACCCAGGACCTCGGCTGCGGCCTGCTCGGCGATGTCAAGCAGGACGGTCTGTGTCTCTCCTGACCTGATGAGGTCATCGACGATGAGGACGTTCGCACCCGGTGCGATCGCATCAGCGGGGAGGTAGTACGTGAGCTCGATGCCAGACTGTAGCCGCTGGCGGGATTCGATGAACGCATCGACCGCAGTCTCTCGGGTCTGTTTCGCGTACACCACCTCAGCATCCAAATACGACGCCATGGCACAGGCGGTTGTGATGCCATCTGTGGCTGCGGTGAGCACCACATCGGGGTGGTGTGCATCCATCCTCCCCGCCGCGACAGGTGCGACCAACTCGAGGAACTGCCTGTCGTACACCACACCGGAGTTGTCCACGTATCCCTCCGGATCGATCGAGATCCGACGTCGCAGCTCCGCCTCCAGCACCGGTGGTGCTAGCTCTCCGATGATCTGCTGTGCGCGCTCGGTGCCGGGCAGTACGTGCCCATTGACGTATCGGTTGAGGTCGCCCGCCGGGATTCCGGTCTCCGCTGCGAGCTCCTCGTAGGTCCGTGCCTGCTTCAGCATCCCGAGGAAGGCACACGCCCGCAGCTGCAGCGTCGTCTTCTCGGCCCGGTTCATACCCCCACCGCCCCGTATCTGTGGATGACCACAGCGTTGTCCCTCATCGGTCTGTCCGCGCGAGCAGATCGCTCGCGGTGCACAGTGCCCGCATCTGCACCCCGACCGCCGACAATGCATCCACAGCACCCTCCTCGCGGTCGACCACCACGCGGACCTCCTCGATGACACCGCCTGCGTCACGGATCGAGGCGACCGCATCGACCGCGCTCTTGCCCGTCGTCGCGATGTCCTCCAACAGCACGACCGATTCCCCGGCATGCAACACGCCCTCGACCTGCTGTGCAGTCCCGTACGCCTTTGCACGCTTGCGGGCGATGATGTAGGGGATATCCGTGTGGAGACTGGTCGCGACAGCCAGTGGGACACCACCGAGTGCGACCCCCGCGATGCGGTCGGTCGAGAGGTCCTCTGCGAACGCCATGGCGATCAGCTGGAGGGTCGTCGGTGTGGTCTCGAAGCGGTACTTGTCCACGTAGTACGAGGAGGTGCCACCGGCGGCGAGTTCGAACTCCCCGAAGCGCACCGCACCGGAGGCGATGAGAGCATCTTCGAGTGTCCCGTCGTCCATACACGCATCACAGCGGTGGGGGGTTTGGGTATTGCTGTCAGTGCGGCTCTTGCTTGAGGCCGAGTCTGAATGCGACGATGTTGGCGATGCGGTGCAGCAACGGGGTCAGCACGATCGCGAAGAGCGCGACCGTGGGGGTGACCGTCCTGAACAGCCAACCGGGGGCGAGAATCAGGGTCAGCACTGTCGCACCGATCAGGAAGTCCAGCTGATCGAGCACGGGGATCGCTGCACCGCGCGCAAATCCACCCCTCCGCTTGAGAAATGAGCCCATGATGTCACCCATGATCGCGCCGACGGGGAGGGCGACGGTTACCAGAGGTGGGAACTGGGGTAGTGGGCCCATCAGTGGCTCAAGGGCGGGTCGCAGCGCGTTCAGACCCACAGCGACGACTGTTCCGGCTACCGCACCACCGAGTGCCCCCCGGGCGGTCTTGCCATCGCCCAGGAGCCGTCGACCACGCAGCATCAGTCCGCGATCGAGTGGTGGCCCACCACCGACGATCACGGCCACATTGTTGGGGATGTAGGTGGGCAACAGGAGCCACATGGTGATGAGGAGCTCAGCCATCCACATCAGACGTCACCGACGGGCATGTTTAGGACAGATGCCGAGTGTCATTGAATATGATATCGTTTCGCCGGGACTTCGCCAGCGGGCTGATCACCATCATCCCGATCGTCGTCATCGTGCTGGTTGCGAACTCCGTGTATCGCATGTTGGTGGAGCTGCCGCTGATCCGACAGCTGCCCGAACCGGTGGGGTTCTTTGTCGCGGTCACGGTCCTGTTCTTCGGGATCTACGCGGTTGGATACTTCATGCGTACGGCCGTCGGGCGCGTTATCGAATCCATCCTCGACCGCTGGGTCGATAGGCTGCCGGGACTGCGGGTGCTGTACAAGGCCTCGAAGCTCGCCGTCGAGACGGCTGTCACGGGGACGGATGACCTCCAGCGCCCGGTCAAGGTGACGTTGTGGGGGGGCATGCGCATGACAGCGTTCAAAACCGGCAAGACCACCGCCGATGGTCGTGATGTGTTGTTCTTGCCGACCGCACCGAACATCACGAGTGGGTACGTCATCGAGGTCGAGCCAGCGGAGTATGAGTCCACAGGGGAGTCTGTTGAGGATGCACTGACACGCATCCTTTCGGCGGGGTTCGCAGATGACACGCCACGCGATCCAGTCCAGATCGATGTGAGTGAGACTGAGGCGTAAGATCAGACCGGCATGAACCACTCGGGATGCGTATCGGGCTCCCGTGCCAGCATCTCGAAGAAGGCGGATTGGACCGCCTCGGTGACCGGACCGCGTGCGCCACCTCCGATGCTCACGTTGTCGACCAGACGGATGGGTGTCACCTCCGCCGCCGTCCCGGTGAAAAACAGCTCATCCGCAGTGTACAGCTCACCACGGGAGATGACCGCATCCGCATGGACCGTGTATCCGAGCTCCTCGGCGATGGTGATCACCGATGCCCGCGTGATCCCATCCAAGATGGACTGTGACAGCCCTGGGGTGTATATCTCGCCGTCTCGAACGAGGAAGAGGTTCTCCCCTGGGCCCTCTGCGACAGCACCCTCCTTGTTGAGCACGATCGCCTCGGTGTAGCCGTTTCGGCGGGCTTCCTCTCCCGCCAGCATGGAGTTGACATACAACCCCGTCGTCTTGGCATTCGTGGGGATCTGACTCGACGCATGCTTCCGCCATGAGGAGACCATCACATCGACCCCCTCGGTGATCGCCTCCTCGCCCAGATACGTGCCCCACGGCCATGCCGCGATCGCCACATTGACCGGGTTGTCACCGGGGGAGACGCCGAGGGACCCGTACCCGTAGAAGGCGACCGGACGGATGTAACACGATGACAGCTCCTCACGTCGTATCAGCTCAAGCGTCGCCTCGGTGAGCTCCTCACGGTCGTAGGGGATCGTCATATCATACGGCTTCGCGGAGAGATAGAATCGGTCCAGATGCTCGGGCCAGCGGAAGATCGCGGGGCCCTCTGCTGTATCATAACAGCGCACACCTTCGAAGATACCCGTACCGTAGTGCAGTCCGTGGCTGAGCACGTGGATGGTCGCATCATCCCACGGGACGAAGTCGCCGTCCTGCCAGATGGTGCCGACATCCAGCTCGTCGAATCCCATACGCCTCCGTGGTGGGAGGGTGATATAAAAGACTGGTCAGCCCAGTGCGTCGATGATCTGGGTGCTGTCGAGGAGGATCAACCCTCGCTCACTGGCGAACGCTGCTGCATCGGTGGTACTCAACGCATCCCCCGTCTCGGTATCGAGCATCTCTGAGATGACGACCGCCGGTGCCAATCCCGCAGCACTGGCCATCGCCACCGCGAGCTCGGTGTGACCGGTCCGATCGTGGAGGCCATCGGCCGCAGCACGAAGGATCGGAACATGCCCAGGTGCACGGAACGTCGCAGCGAAGGTCGTCTCGTCTGCGGTCTGATCTGAGGTGAGCTCCCCGATCGCCAGGGCCGTCTGTGCGCGGTCGCGGTCGGTGATGCCGGTGTGGGTCTCGCGATGATTGACCGGTAGGGAGAAGGAATCCCGCGCATCGTACGCTGGACGGTGTGTTGCAGCGGGGTGGTCGATCATCGTATCGAGGAAGCCCAGGCCCAATCGATCAGCGCTCGGTGCATCGACCGCCACACAGATCAGGCCACCGGCCACAGTGCGGATGTCAGCGATTGCCGACGGCGTCACGGCATCTGCATGCAGGAACACATCGACCTCTCCCTCGCGGTCGTCGCCATCGTACACGAGCACCAGCTCCCCATCTTCGAGTGCGGCTAATCCTGCTGAAACCGGATCACTCACACCCTGGTCAGACACACTCATCGGTCGACACCGAGTTCCAGGGTGACGGTATCTCCATCGACGAGCCCCAGCTCTTCGCGGAGACGTACCGGTGCGATCACCTCCAGCTGTGATGTATCGTGGTGAGTGCGGTCAGGCACGATGATGTGTGCGCGATCGGTGCGAGTGCTATCGAACCGCAGAAGTACTGGGTAGCAGGTCGCAGACCCATAGGTGCGATCCTCACTCTCCCACGCGTCGATCGCGATCCCCTCATACTGGGTGAGTGCGGTCCTCGCACGGACACTCTGCTGATCGAGCTCGAGGTTCAGTGTCCCCGGGTAGGGTGTGTATCCGAGGTAATCATGGAACTGCTGGGCGTAGCCATCCAGGGCGATGTAGTGCCGTCCCTCGCCCATGCCGGTCGTCACCTGCCCCTTGAGCTCCAATGGCCGCGACGGCTGCTCGAACAGCTCCGCGAAGGCAGCATGCTCTCGACGAAGGCGTCGGTCACCGAGCTCGGTGATCGTGACCCACTGACCATCCGTGCCGACCTCTCGGGTCACCATCCCCGCATCCTCGAGTTGTTGCAGTCGCCTCGAGGCGGTCTGGGCAGAGGTGCCGATCGCATCGCCGAGGTGGCTACAGGATAGCTGGGTGGAGCTGTGTCCGTCGGCCGCCCGGGCGATCTCACGCAACGCGAGGACCTCATCCGCACTCAAAGATGCGGTGGTCTGTGTCATACCCGTAGTTGGGGACGACCACTCAAATGCGTACCGGAGATGAGATGCATCACATGTGTGAGATGTGGCGAACTCGCAAGCGCCTTACCGGCCCCTCACACAGGCTGAGCTATGTTCAGAGCGTTCCGTGCGGAGGTCACCGGATGCCTCCGCGAGGCGCTCGCCGAGATGGGCCATCCCGGAATCGACATCGGCATTGAGGAGCCACCGGGGCAGATCGATGCAGCCCTGGCGAGCAGTGTGGCGTTCCGGTTGGCCGACCTGCGGGGAGAACCTCCGCAGGCGGTCGCCGAGGCAGTCGTCGAGGCCGCCGACATCACCGAGAGCCAGTACATCGCGGAGGTCTCCACAGCGGGTCCATATGTCAACTTCAGCATTACGGCGCAGTACCTCACTGATACGGTCAGGAGGGCGATGATGGCGACGTGGGGGCAGCTCGAACCGACGGACACGTCGGTGATCATCGAGCACACCTCAGCGAACCCGACGGGTCCGATCCATGTCGGGCGTGCGCGGAACCCAATCTTCGGTGATGCCTTGGCACGGGTCCTCAGTGCCGCTGGCGCGACGGTTGAGCGACAGTACTACGTGAATGATGCAGGCCGACAGGTCGCGACGTTCACGTGGGCGGTCGAACACTTCGGTGACGAGCTGCTCCCTGAGGCAGACCGCGACCGTGCGGACCACCAGCTCGTGCGCTACTATCGGTATGGGAGCAGCTACCTCGAGGAGGCGGACCCAGCCGATGCCGCAGCAGCGACCGCATCGATCGATGCGATCATGCAAGGACTGGAGGCGGGCGATCAAGCGACATATGAGCGTGTGCATGCCGTCATCGATCCGGTCCTCGAGGGGATGTCGGCGACACTCCGTCGCCTCGGCGTCGAGTTCGACAGGTTCGTCGAGGAGTCAAAGTTCATCCGCGATGGCTCAGCGGAGGCGGTCATCGGCGAGCTGCAGGCACTCCCTGAGAGTGAGAAGCAGGACGGTGCGTGGATGCTCGATCTGACTGACGCGGGGATCGAAAAGGAACTCGTGTTCGTCCGGGGGGACGGGACCAGTCTGTACACGACACGGGACCTCGCATATCACCGCTGGAAGCTGCAGGCGTTCGATGAGGCGGTCACCGTGCTCGGAGAGGACCACAAGCTGCAGGCGGATCAGCTACGGGCGACGCTTGAGTTGCTCGGCGAGGACACTGCGGGACTCGCACAGCCGTGGTACTCGTGGGTCACGTTGCCAGAAGGGGGGATGTCCACCCGGGCCGGGACGGGCATCGACCTGGACGATCTCATCGATGAGGCGGTCAGACGTGCACGCGCAGAAGTGATGGCCAGAGACCCAGATCTTGATGCAGAGACGATCGATGCGATCGCCCATGCTGTGGGAGTGGGCGCGGTTCGCTATGATATCATCAGCAAACAACCGACGAAGGGCATCACATTCGACTGGGACCGTGCGTTGGATGTGGAGGCCCAGTCGGCCCCCTATGTCCAGTACGCGCATGCACGGGCGTCAGGAATCATCGATGCCGCGGCAGCAGCAGCCATCGAGCCGGCGGTTCATGAATCCGTGCTCGAGCGATCTGTGGAAGCAGCGATGGTCAGGACGATCGCCCGCTATCCACGTGTCATCGAGGAGGCTGCGGTAGAACTCGCTCCGCACACCGTCGCCACATATGTCCGTGAGTGTGCAGAGGAGTTCAACCAGTTCTACCGGGAGGCTCGGATCATCGGTGCGGATGATAGTGCCCTCGCGGAGACACGCTTGGCGATCGTCATCGGTGCCCAATCGACTCTGGCCAGTGGGCTGGCGCTGCTGGGGATCGATGCCCCTGAAGTGATGTGACCCAGGCTCACCCGACGATCAGCGAACCACCGACGAGCCGGACGGTGAGCGCCCCCGCACCGAGCACCAGCAGCAGGAACAGGATGATCCACCACCGCGGAACCGCCGTATCTGATGCAGTCATACTCGCCACAGCACAGCCGGTGCAAAAAGCGCTTGTCGTTTCGTGGGTCCGCAGTCGCAGGTTACTTACCCGGGACTCGGGTAGTTGGGCCGATGAGTAGCGAGCGTGCCGGGATGAGTGATGACCGGCGCCGATATGAGTTCCAGAAGGTGATCGAGGAGCTCACGGATTTCGAAGGGTCTGGCACACAGCTGGTGACCATCTACGTCCCCCCAGACAAGCAGATCTCGGATGTGGTCGCACACGTGACACAAGAGCACTCCGAGGCAGCCAACATCAAATCCAAGCAGACCAGGACGAACGTCCAGGATGCGCTCGTGTCGATCAAGGACAGACTCCGATACTACGACACGTTCCCGCCCGAGACGGGCCTCGTGATCTTCAGCGGGGCGGTCAACTCCGGTGGGGGGCAGACGGAGATGGTAACGCGGGTGCTCGAGGCCCCACCGGAGCCGGTCCAATCGTTCATCTACCACTGTGATAGCGACTTCTTGACCGAGCCGCTCGAGGAGATGCTCTCCGACAAGGGGCTCTTCGGCTTGATCGTCCTTGACAGACGAGAATCGACTGTGGGCTGGCTGCGGGGCAAACGTGTCGAGGCTGTCAAGTCCGCCTCCTCGCTCGTCCCGGGGAAACAGCGCAAGGGAGGACAGTCGGCACAACGGTTCGCCAGACTCCGACTCGAGGCGATCGACAACTTCTATCAGGAGGTCGCAGGGATGGCCGACGAGCTGTTCGTTCCTCGTCGACATGAGCTGGATGGCGTACTGGTAGGTGGACCATCGCCCACGAAGGATGAGTTCCTGACGGGTGGGTACCTCCATCACGAGATCCAGGACCTAGTGATCGACAAGTTCGATGTCGCATACACGGATGAGTCAGGGCTGTTGGACCTTGTCGACGCGGCCAGTGAGGTGCTGGCAGACCAGGAGGTGATGAAGGACAAACTCCAGATGGAGGAGTTCTTCAAGAAGCTACATGGGGAGGATGAGGCGACCTACGGCTTCGGTCCCACGCGTGAGAACCTCATCATGGGATCGGTCGACCGGCTGTTGCTGTCAGAGGACCTGCGTCGGGATGTGGTCACGTATGAGTGCCCGAACGGGCACACCGAGTACGAGGTCATCGACCGGCGACACTCGTCGCCGGAGCACACCTGCGGTGAGTGTGGCGAGTCGGCTACGGTCAGCGATCGGGAGGATGTCATCGAGCATCTGATCGCGATCGCCGAGCAGCGCGGCACGGCGACGAAGTTCATTTCGACAGACTTCGAGAAGGGCGAGCAGTTGTATGATGCCTTCGGGGGGATCGCCGGCATCCTGCGGTATGCAACCGGGGTCTGAGTCAGTCGACGAAGGCCGCCAGCTGCCGCCGGCGTCGGTCGATGTCGAAGTGTGCCTGCACCGACGCATCTGCTGACAACCGCTCGAGATGCAGGAACACATCGACACCTGCCTGTTCAGCGATCGCGAGCCCGCTGTCGATCCGATCATGTGACATCGCAAGGTGGGGGAGGTCCCGGATCACCGACCACACGGCTGCGTTCGCCAACGGATCGTGGATCTGCAGCAGCGATGCAGCACCGGTGTCCGATTCGACCTCCTCGTCCAGGACGGTCAGACAGCTTGGGCACCCACCGGGTCTGGATGCTGTGAAGAGTGATTCAGCAGCCTGCGGTACCGGAATCGACTCGAGCCGTGCGCCACACGCCGGACACCGCATGCTCACTCCGCGTCTGCCTGCTTGTTCTTAATCTTCTTCAGTCGGAAGATCTCCTCACGCTCCTGTTCCTCGAGCTTCTGCTCGATGAAGTCACGGTTGTCGTACAGCTCTGGCAGGAGCTTGAACTCCAAGGCGTTGACCCGGCGCTTCGTCGTCTCGATCTCGACGAGGAGCTTGCGCATGGCCGTCTCGACCTCAGCTGCGAGGATGATCTGCTCCAACAGCTCTTCGTACGATGCGGCTGCCTCATCGATCCGTGCAGATGAGGATAGCACCCCGTAGCCCCGCTCATCAAGGGATTTACGCACCCCGGTCGAGTCGATTTCTGGGACGACCACACCCATCACGTTCTTCGAGCTGCTGGAGATCTCGGGGACCGTCTGCAGCGCGGCGGCAGCACCACGGACTGCCACATCGCCGTCGAGCGCACGCGCCATGTCGATCGCTGATTGGGCATCCTCATACGCGGACTCCACATCAGCGCGGACGTCCTGGGCCTCATCGAGGATCTCCATGAACTCCATGATCAGCCCATCACGCTTCTGCTCGAGGGTGTCGTGACCCCGCTCGGAGAGGTCGATGCGATCGTTGATCGCCATCAGGTTCTTGCGGGTGGGTTTGACGTCCTCAGCCATCCTGCTGTGTCCCCATCAGGCGGATGCCTCCGCCGCTGGCTCATCGATGTAGTACTCGTCGATCAGTGCCTCATCGATCCGGTTGAGCTCATCTCGCGGCAGCATCGATAACAGCTCCCAGCCGAGATCGAGTGTCTCTGCGATCGATCGATCGGTGTCGAACCCCTGATCGATGAACTGCTGTTCAAATCGCTCTGCGAAGTCAAGATACCGGTTGTCCCGTTCTGAGAGTGCCTCACGGCCAACGATATTGACGAGATCGCGCAGGTCTTCACCCTCAGCGTACGCAGCGTACATCTGATCGGAGACGTCGGCGTGGTCGGCCCGGGTGAGCCCCTCACCGATGCCATCATCCATGAGTCGGGAGAGGCTCGGCAGCACGTTCACTGGCGGCTCTGCACCTTGTGAATGCAGGTCACGGTCGACGTAGATCTGCCCCTCGGTGATGTATCCCGTCAGGTCGGGGATGGGATGGGTATCGTCATCCCCTGGCATGGTCAGGATGGGGATCTGTGTGACCGATCCTGCCCGTCCCTCGATGCGACCAGCCCGCTCATACAGCGTCGCGAGGTCGGTGTACATGTACCCAGGGTAGCCACGGCGGCCCGGGACCTCCTCGCGGGCCGCTCCGATCTCTCGCAGGGCCTCACAGTAGTTGGTCATATCCGTCAGGATGACCAGCACATGGTACCCCTTCTCGAATGCGAGATACTCAGCGGTCGTCAGAGCCATCCGTGGGGTGACCGTCCGCTCGACCGCGGGGTCATCTGCCAGGTTCATGAAGACGACCGAGCGCTCCAACGCACCCGTGCGCTCGAAGTCCTCCATGAACTCATTGGCCTCCTCGGCGGTGATTCCCATCGCACCGAAGACCACCGCGAACTCCGCTGCATCCGCACTGTCATCCTCTGGGACGGTCGCCTGTCGGGCGATCTGCAGAGCGAGATCATTGTGTGGGAGCCCCGACCCACTGAAGATCGGCAGCTTCTGACCACGCACGAGTGTGTTCATCCCATCGACCGCCGAGACCCCCGTCTGGATGAACTCCTCAGGGTACTCACGTGAGTAGGGGTTGATCGCTGAGCCGACGATCGCACGGCGCTCCTCGGCGATGATCTCAGGGCCGCCATCGATGGGCTGCCCCGACCCACTCAGTACCCGACCGAGGAGATCCTCTGTCACCTTCAGCTTCAGCGTCTCACCGAGGAATCGAACCGACGCGTTCCGGTCGATACCGGTCGTCCCCTCGAATACCTGAATCGCCACCAGGTCCGACTGTGACTCCAGCACTTGCCCCCGGCGGAGCTCGCCCGCCGGTGTCTCGATCTCGACGATCTCATCATAGCCGATCGGTTCATCCACCGCAGCGAACACCAGTGGTCCGCTGATCTCTGTGATGGTCTGATACTCTTTCATGTCAGTGTAACCCCGCCAGCTCGTCCGATATGGCCTCCTCGACCTCAGCTGCGAACTCCGCGTACGACTCCTGCGTCCCGATCCGGTTGATACGTGGCGCCGCCGCAGTCGCGACGATGTCCGAGACCTGCACCCCCGCATCCAGCGCCGCGAAGGCCGCATCGTGATAATGGTGGATGGCCTGGAGGATGCGGAACGTCTTCGCAGGTGGGCAGTACTGGTCGACGTCGTGGAACGCGTTCTGCTGGAGATATGCCTCGCGCAGATACCGCGCGACCTCGAGTGTCAGCTGCTGGTCATCGGGCAGTGCGTCCTTGCCGACAAGCTGGACGATCTCCCGCAACTCCGCTTCCTCGTCCAGCACATCGATCGCCCACTGCCGCTCTGTTGGCCAGGCTTCATCGACATGCTCGACGAACCAGGGGTCCAGTTGCTGTCGGTACAGTGAGTACGACTCGGTCCAGTTGATGGCCGGGAAATGGCGACGCTCAGCGAGGTCCGCATCCAGCGCCCAGAAGGTCTTCACGATGCGAAGCGTGTTCTGCGTGACCGGTTCGGAGAAGTCACCGCCCGGTGGTGAGACCGCACCGATCGCTGAGACCGACCCCTCTGTCCCGTTGATGTTGATGAACGCACCTGCGCGCTCGTAGAACTGCGAGAGTCGCGCCGACAGGTACGCCGGATACCCCTCCTCGCCGGGCATCTCCTCGAGTCGGGAGGAGATCTCGCGCATCGCCTCGGCCCACCGAGATGTCGAATCGGCCATCAACGCCACGTCGTAGCCCATGTCTCGGTAGTATTCTGCGATCGTGATCCCGGTGTACACACACGACTCACGTGCGGCGACAGGCATGTTCGAGGTGTTCGCGATCAGCGATGTCCGTGCCATCAGCGGATTGCCTGTCGATGGGTCCTCGAGCTCGGGGAAGTCATCGATCACCTCTGTCATCTCGTTACCTCGCTCGCCACAGCCGACGTAGACGATGATGTCCGCATCGGCGAACTTCGCGAGCGAGTGCTGTGTCACCGTCTTCCCGCTTCCGAAGGGACCAGGTATGGCTGCGGTTCCCCCCTTCGCGATCGGGAACAGCCCATCGAGGATACGCTGCCCACTCACGAGGGGTTCCCGGGGTGTCTGTTTCTCCTTGCTCGGACGGGCGACCCGCACCGGCCATTCCTGACGCATGCGGATCTCCTCACCGCTATCGAGTTCGACGACGGTGTCCTCGACGGTATGCTCACCGGGATGGACCGCCGTGACGGTCCCACCCGCAGACTCCGGCGGGACCATCACACGATGCTCGATGGTGACTGTCTCCTGGACAGTCCCGACGATGTCGCCGGCTTCGACGGTATCATCGACATCCACGGTGGGCTCGAAGGTCCAACTGCGGTCGAGTCGGATACCCGGGGCGTCAACCCCCCGGTCGAGGTAGGGACTCTCCATGGCATCCTCGAGGACATCAAGCGGCCGCTGCACACCGTCATAGATGGTGTCCAACAGGCCAGGCCCCAGATCGACGGTGAGCGGGTCACCGGTGTTCTCAACCGGTTCGCCGGGCCCGATACCCGATGTCTCCTCATACACCTGGATCGTGGTGATCTCACCCTCGATCTCGATGACCTCACCCATCAACCCCTCTGCGCCGACGTAGACGACGTCGTTCATCCGGGCATCGAGATCACGTGCTGTCACGACTGGTCCACTCACACTTTCGATGACACCGTCGCGGGCGACGGTCTCTGTTGTTTGACTCATTTCAGGTATCTTCCTCCATCAGATCGATGCCGATGGCGCGTTTGATGTTCTGCCGTAGTCCGCTCGCTCCCCCGCCACCTCCGATGGTCACAACGGTGGGGTCGACGCTCGTCTCGACCTGCTCTCTGACGACTCGGGACAGCCGATCGAGATCTCCATCATACATGATGACGATGCCGACGGACTCAGCAGCCAGGACATCCTCGACGGCCGCATCGAGTGTCGCCGAGTCTGCGTCGGGGTCGACCTCTTCGAACCGACGGACCCCCGCGAGGCGGAATCCGGTCGTGAACGTCTGTGAGCCCACGACGGCGATCTCATCGCTCATACGATGACCACCTCCGACTCCAGTGTCTCGACATCGAGTCCCGCCTCCCGTCCGCGTGCGATCGCACGGATGTTGTCGACCTCGCGTCGCTTGGCGAGGATGAACGAGAGCACTGGGGTGACAGACAGGGGATTCTCGTAACCCAGGGAGTCGGCCGTCTCCAGCAGCGCGACTTCGAGCGCATGCTCTGCTGGGATGAGGCTCCTCCCACGCTCGATGAGAGTGAGCATACCTGACAACCGGTCACCATACGATGATGCACGGATCGTCGCCACCAGTTCATCCGGGTTCTGCACAAGTGCATCCACGGTCTCGAGCCGGAAGAGTGCGCCACCCTCGAGGAAGTAAGCTGCCGGGTCGAGGCTCGCACCGGACCGACTCAATCGAAGGAGATTGATGATGTTCGTGAAATCCACCTCCGCGGTGAGGAACTCCGTGTACGCTCGGGTCTGCTGCCCGCTGGGGAGTTCTGAGAGCAGCTGACCGTAGTAGGTGCGATCGAGTGCGTTCTCGAGCGGAAACAGGAGCCCACTGCTGAGGTATGCGTCATACTCTGCAGCAAGCGCATCGCCGTACCGGGTGCGTTCCAGCTGCTCGACGACCTGCTCGATGCTCCCGAGCTCAGCAAGGGTATGCAACCGTTGCGCTGAGAGCTCTCCTGCGAGGATCAGGTCATCTCCCACGGTCTCCGCGTCCACGTCCGAGTAGATCCCACGCAGCACCGTCTTGAGATTCCAGACGTCATACCGACGGAGATACCTGGCGATGAGGTCATACAGCTGCCCATCGGCCCAACCCAACAGGTCGCGATATGTCTGTGCAAGGTTCGCGTTCAGCGCATACTCGATGAGGTCTGTACCGGCATGTCGTGTCCCCAAGGCATTGATCTCCGCACCGTACGCATCATCCTCGAGAAATCGGGCGATGCCCGCAGGATCCATCCGGACGAGTCGCCGATATGCATCCTCGTCGAGGAGGCTTGACCGTCGTGCGCGAACACGTGCGATCACATACTCAGGATTTGACCCGCCCGCTGCACTCATATGTCGAACAACTCGCTACTCACCGCACTCACCTCCTGATCCCACATCTGGTCGAGGATCGTATCGAACGTGTTGTTGACGCGGACATCGACAGCACTGCTCTCGACGACGACACCGCCCAGACAGTCGATGGGGTCACCCACCTCGACTGCATCGTCCTCCGCGGCGAATGACCCCAGCAACTCGGCATCTGCCGAGCTGCCCCGCACGGTGAGGTCACCGGTGTCGAAGTCGGCGACCGCAGCATCGAACAGGGCGCGGGTCAGCCGCTCCCGACGCTCACCCGTCATCGAAGCCAACGCGGACTCGACCTCCGAACGGACCTCCGCAAGCACCTCACGTCGAGCGCCCAGTCGAAGCTGCTTCGCTTCCAGCTTGGCCGATGCGATGGCCTGTTCGCGCTCGCGGGCGACCGTCGCCTCGACGGCGGCCTCCGCATCAGCGAGTACATCGGCCGCGGTAGAGCGGGCTGTCTCCACGATGCCGTCTGCCTCGGTCGCGGCTGACTCGCGTATGGCCGCGGCTTCCGCCTCTGCCTCGTCGGTGATGTCGGTGACGACGGTATCCAGGCTCATTGATCCGCCGCCTATACCAGGAACACGACGACGAGTGCGAGGATCACGAGGGTCTCAGGCAGGACTGTCAGGATCAGCCCATTGACGAAGAGACTCTCATCCTCTGCGATCGCACCCATCGCCGCTGCGCCGATACCACGCTCGGCGAAGCCGGCGCCAAGTGCGGCGAGGCCGACCGCCAACGCGGCGGCTGCGGAGGGTTCCAATGCTGGTGCAGCGGCTTGGGTCTGAAGGAGTATTTCGTACATTTTGGGGTTCCTATGTGACGGATTCGTTCCGAACAAATGGACGTGGCGGTGGACGATTCATAAAGCTTCCCAAGTGCGGTGTAGAGGGGTCAACTCGGCCGTTGGCAGGCAGAGCGGGATGCCCCGACAGTGAATGGTCTGGCGTCAGTCGGCTGATGTGAACTCCCGGTCGCGACCGAACGGCTCGAAGCGACGACCACCACCCTGGTAGAACTTGTTGAAGAACTCGACGTACTCCAACCTGATCGCCTGCAGCCCCGCACTCGTCACACCGAGGATCAGGACCAGCAGATGACCCAATACGAGGACCAACACGCCAACAGCGATCGCCGCCGCACCCCCATGCAGCAACCCACCGAACATGATCTCGGTGACCTCGTGGCCATGGGAGAGATCGCCGACCTTCGGCATGTAACCGACGCCAAAGTGCCACTCATCACCTGCGGCCGACTCCGTCACATAGACACCGAAGAACAGGAGATTCACCACGAACGCCATCCCCGCCTTCGCTAGGAGGACCGCCGCCAGTCTCGTGTATGAGAGAACATTCACCAAGACATTCAGAAACTCCACGACCTCGATGAGCGAGGCTCGTGCCAGCAGAACAAGCCCGATGACGAACACCGCCAATGGGAGTGTCATCGGAGCATCGATCACGGGAATCGTGAACAGCTGCAACAGCGGGAAGCCCTCGAACCCGATCGGCAACACGCCCTGCGACGAGAAGGTCGTGTAGAGGAACGCCGGTGCGACCCCACGCAACGCATCACTGAAGATCCACACCCAAAGGCCGTTCATCATCAGCAGCCACGAGCCGCTCTCAAGTACCGCCTCACGGAGGTCGTGCGCCTGTGCTCGCTCGATGAAATCGATGATCCAACCGATGTTCAGATGCATCACACCCGCGAGCACGCTGACCACGAGCCATCCGACGGCCCAGTCAGCTGTCGCCGGTGAGAGGCCCTTCTCGATCGGAGCCCCGCTCAGCCCAACGATGTCATACCACAGCACCTCGGCGATCGTATGCAGGCCGAAGATCTCCCCATAGAGGATGCCGAAGCCGATCGTGAACACCCCAGCGGTGATGGTCACACCCCCCATCGAACGCACCGCTGCCTGGTCGGGGAAGCGGGTGAACAGGAACGCACCGATCGCGGTGTAGATCAGCCCGTATCCGACGTCGCCGATCATGAACCCGAAGAACGCCGGGAACGTCAGGAAGAGGACCACCGTCGGGTCGAACTCGGTGTACCGCGGTCTGCTCACCGCCTGCACAAGGACCTCGAAGGGGCGGACTGCAGGGGGGTTGTCCTGGACGGTCGGTGGCGTCTCCTGATCCATCACGACGAGGTCAGAACCCAACTCCTCGTGCTCGTGCGTGCCCGGGTCGTGTGCGACCGCACGCAGCTCCTCGACCGCTGCATGGTCACCGACTGCAGACCGCAGCGCACCCCGCAGTCTGCCAACATCCTCGGTGCGAACCCACAGCTCCGTGGTGAATGCGTTGTCCGTTGTAGCGAAGGACAACGGCGCCTCCGCCTTCTCCAGTGCGATCGTCAGCTCCTCCTCGCGTGCCAGCAGGGCTCTGCCGTGACGCTCTGAGAGGACCTGCAGCTCCTCTTCGACATCCCGTAACTCCCGCTCTAAGCCGTCGCGGTCGGTCCGGAGCGATGCCCTGAGCTCACGAGGGGGCGCCTCCCCCTCCGGTATCTCGAGTGCGGTGAATTCGACGCCCACGAGCACATCCGTGATCGTCCGCGCCGCATCCGTCTCGTCCGATGTGCGAGCGACAACCGCGAGGGTCCGCCGCTCACCGGTGAACACTTCAAACGCATCGATCGCCGCTGCGTCCGCAAGCGCTGCACGCACCGCCGCTGCATCGCCCTCGCCGGCGATGACCGAAACCGATCGGTACCCGCCGAGGAGGTCGAGGTCGATCCCCAGCGCGACGAACGGTCCCAGCGCGGCGATGCGGTCGCGCAGCGCATTCAGCTGCTGTCGCAATGCACCACGGCGATCGTCCAGGCGGTTGACGGCCTCCCGGAGCTCTTCAATATCGGTCTCGGTAGCGGTTCGGGGTGGTGGTGTAGATCGGTCGATGCTGAGTGTCTGCTCCAGCGCTCGGACCAGCACGAGCTCCTCTGCAAGCCGCTCGGCGGAGGGGAGTGGATCGCCTGGTGCGAAGCCCTCCCAGCTGTCATCGTAGGCCGTCAGCTGCGCGAGCTGCAGGTCATGGATGGTCTCGATGATCGTCGGTGCGTGGGCCAACCCCGCGGTCACCGAGACCTGACTCATCCTGTCAGGTCTGATCATTCACCACCCTCTCAAACCGTTCGAGGACGGACGCTATCGCCCCATCCAACTCCTCGCGTGCGGCGGCCACCGTCTCCTCGCGGTCGGCCGCAGCGGCGGCGACGATCGCCTCGGTCTCAGTCGCGAGCTCCTCGCGCGCCCCTTCGATGCGCTCACGACGAAGCTCGGCCGCCTCGGTCTCTGCAGCGGACCGAATGTCCTCAGCCGTCTTCCGGGCTTTGGCCAGCGTCTGCGCCGCATCCGCCTCAGCGGACTCGATGATCTCGGCGGCGGTCCCCTCAGCGGTTTTCAGCTCTTCTAAGACCTCAGGTCGTGGCATGGCTGTTCGTGAAATCACTGAGGTAAGTCGATATAAGGGAGTTGCGGATGGCGGTGTCGGACCCCTCAGGGTTTTACACGTCCCTCCCGCACGGAGAACTAATGGGTTTCCTCGAGGATAAGAGGGCTGCGCGGCGGTTCTACCGGTATCTTTCGGTCGTGTATGACAGGGTCAATCCCTTCATCTGGAACGAGGAGATGCGGGATGAGGCGATCGGACACCTAGAGATCGCCAGTGATGATCGCATCCTGGACGTAGGGTGTGGGACCGGGTTCGCGACGATGGGGTTGGTCGAGCACACCGACGATGTGCATGGGATCGACCAGTCGATCCATCAGCTCCAGCACGCCTTCGAGAAGTTCGGCCGGCATGGTGACGTCCGCTTCTACCGTGGTGACGCAGAACGACTCCCCTTCGGCGATGACCACTTCGACATCCTCTGGTCGTCGGGGTCGATCGAGTACTGGCCGGACCCGCCTGCGGCATTACGCGAGTTCCGTCGGGTCACGCGGCCGGGTGGGCAGGTGTTGGTGGTCGGACCGGATGCCCCGCGGAGTGCGGTGATGCGACGTGTTGCTGATGCGATCATGCTGTTCTACGACCGTGAGGAGGCACAGGCGATGTTCGAGGCGGCCGGCTTCGACCAGATCGACCACATGATCCAGCAGGCTGGACCGGGCACACCACGGGCGATCACCACGGTCGCTCGTGTCCCCTCCGACTAGCTCCGGGCAGAGACATCGATGCTCGTGCAGCCGCGCGTGCGGACGACCAGCCGGACGGCCGATCCCCGATCTGGCCTTGGGTGGTTCGTCTGAGCGATCCGCATGCTGGCGTGTTCACCCACCGAGAACACGCCATCACTACCACTGTTGAACGGGCCTGTGGGTGCTGCCTGGAAGCCCCGTGTGGCGAAGAATGGGAGCGGAGGCTGGTAGCGGAGGGGCTCTCCGTCGACGGTGATTGTCGTCGTGGCGTTGTCGAGCGACAGTGGAGGTCCCGCCAGATGCGTCACCTGGAGTACCGGTCCATCGACCGTGAATGCAACAGCGATCGGGGTGGCCTGACAGGGTTCGTTCCCTACAGCATGCACCTGCTGGCTCGTCGCGGCGATACCCACCCCCAGTGTCAAGGTGAGCAGGATGAGCAGCACGGTCGCAGGGATGGTACTCGCCGCACGTTCTGTCATCGGTAGAGGTGAGGCCGACTATGATTTCAACAGATGGTCACCGCCCGGGGCGGTCCTCATCGATGCTCCCGTAGATCAGTGGCGGGAAGCTCGGGTCCATCTCCAGGAACACCACCGAACTACCATCGATCGCCGTCACCTGATAAGCGGCTGCCGGCTCGATCGTCCAGACTGCGGCGGTCTCGCCGACTACCACGGAACGGCCACCTGGTGGGCCCACCGTGATGGGTGCATCCAATGGCGTCCCGTCGTCCGTCCGGACCAGCTCGAAGAGAATGGGGCCCCCGGGGAACGTCGGGTGTGCTGTCAACCGCAGCCCATCTTTCACCGCGCTGGAGGACTGGCGGGTCGAGGAGAGTTCGATCGGCCGGTACTGGACACCGCGGAAGACCCGTTCGGTCTCCGCGTCAACATATGCGATCAGGCGTCCGCGGTCATGCTCAAGCTCGATACGGGCACTGACCCCATCATCAATCTGCTCGGGGTCCTCAGTCGTCCGCATGGACCAGATCGTCGGGTACCCCTCTTCGACGATCTCCTCAGAGCGTGGTGAGGAGATGGAGCTGTCCGGACCACCCTCACGGAACTCGCCACGATACGCCTCCCGGATGTACACATCATCACGGATGACCGACAGCACCACACTCTCTGGACCCACCTGTGCGAAGAACCGGTTCGAAGGGGATTGGCCCGTGACAACAGCACGCACCTCTGCACGCACCGGGCCTGTAAGCACGGCCAGTTCACCCGCGAGGGTGTCCAGACGGGACGCGGACAACACGATCTCCGCATCGCCCTTCGCGCGGGTCTCGATCTCAGCCTGCCGGTGCTGCAGCTCGCGGGCGATGGCATCGATCCGGGCGAGCTCCCACAGGAAGTCATCGGCACTCATCTCCCCCGTCCCGAAGGCCGTGATCGCTTGCTGTTGTGCTGCTGTCAATGCGACCACGCGCTGTTCGATCTGACTGACCGCACGCAATGTCGCCTGCTGGCGAGTCGTCGCATCGGGGGCGGTGTCTATCTGCCCAAGGGCAACCATCGTGGCCAACCGTTCGGTGCTTGCCGATCGGTCGAAGCGGAGTCCCTCTCCCAGCCGGACATGGGCGGTCCGGAGTGTGGATGCATCGACATCGATGGGAGAGATTCCTAAGAGGGAGAGGATCGGACCGGTCCCCTCACGATCGAGCTGTGCATGGCGGTCAGCCGCGATCGCAGGGATCTGGTACATCGGCTGCTCCGCTGCGGACGTGGGTGCGGAATCGTGCTGTGGGGTCGCACCGATCGGGGGGATTCCCGCAAGGATCAGCAGCAAGGCCAACGCAATCGTGACCGGACGGTAGGGCATCGTATGCTATGGGAATCGTGCCGTTGGTAATAACAGCTACCGTCCGCAGGAGGCCTGGAGGGGGCGATTATCAGAAAGCGTTTTGCGGGCGCACCGTGGCTCTGCGGCATATGACGCGCCGGTGGGGGCTGACCTCATTCCTGATGATGACGCTCATCGGAGCGCTGCTGATAGGTGGTGTCGCGAGTGCTTCGGCACCCGCTCAGCTGACGACCGCCGATGGGGCCCTCGGCGAACCGACGACGTCCGTCGAGATCGATTTACAGACCGATGGGAGTGCGTTGTGGACGATCCAGATGGACATCCCGCTCCGCACAGAGGCTGAAGCAGCAGCGTTCGAATCGCTGGGTAGGGAGTATGAGGAGGGGTCTGCAGCGGTGGGACCACAGGAGCAGATGTTCCGACAGATGGCTGCAGAAGCATCGACGGTCACCGGCCGGCAGATGGCGATCACCGCCGTCGACCGGTCGGCGGAGACAGAAGCTGAGGTGGGTACGTTGACGTTGCGATTCTCCTGGTCTGCGTTCACCACGAGCAACACGGAGGGGGGCTTCGCGCTTGAGGATGTGTTCGGCGTCGCCGCCGGTGATCAGGAGCTGACAGAGTCGTGGGTGTCGCTTACGGATGAGACCCAACAAATCGTCATCTATCCGCCACCGGGATACACCGTCGCAGAGACCTCGATTGCCGTCCAGCAGCAGGAAGGTGCGATCGTCATCAATCGTGCGATCGACCTGACCACAGGGGAGACACGCCTGGCGATCGAGTATCAGCAGGCAGGCGTGATCCAGACCGGTGCATGGTGGATCGGCGTGGGTGTGATCGGCGTCCTCATCGGGGTTGCCGCGGTGCTGTACCTGCGTCGTGAAGGGAGATTGGAGCGACCCGATCGACCGGCTGCCGCCAGGAATCGAGATGTGACGACCGACGAGGAGACAGAGGACCTCAGCCTCCTGTCCGATGAGGAGCGGGTCGAACGGCTCCTGGCAGCCAATGGCGGGCGGATGCGGCAGGCTGCGATCGTCAGTGAAACGGGGTGGTCCGATGCGAAGGTCTCCCAGCTGCTCTCTGAGATGGCAGCGAGTGGGCGCGTCGAGAAGCTCAGACTGGGTCGAGAGAACCTGATATCCTTACCAGGCGAGGAGTGATCAGCTGGGGTCGCAAGCGCTTTGGCTGCCGTCCGCAGACCGTGGACGATGGAGCCCCTACAGCGCCGGGTTGAGCAGATCGACCGGCGCCTCGAGGCGGTCATCGAGCCGATCGAACCAGGGGTGCTGCAAAAGGAGGTCAGACAACTGACGCTGGCCGGTGGGAAGCGGGTCCGGCCGGCGGTGGCGATGCTTGTCTGTGAGGCGTGTGCGGATGATGCTGACCTAGCGGTGGATGTCGGGGTTGCAGTCGAGTTGGTCCACACCGCCTCGTTGGTGATCGATGACATCATCGATCGCGCACCGATGCGGCGGGGCGAGGAGAGCGGTTGGCGGCGATTCGGACACGGGCCGGCGATCGTCGACTCAGATGCACTGTTGGGTGCTGCCTTCGAGCTACTGCGGGGGACACCGGTCGCGATGGAACAGGTCGCCTCGGCGATGGTGCGGCTTGGTGAGGGGGAGGCGATGGAACTGCTCGAACCGCCGGCGGACGAGGACAGCTACATCGAGCTGGCGCGGCGGAAGACGGGTGCGTTATTCCGCGCTGCAGCCGAGGTGGGTGCGGTTGCTGGTGGAGCCGATGCAGAGAAGGTCGACCTGTTCGGGGCCTATGCCGAGTCCGTGGGTATCGCCTTCCAGATCCGTGATGATGTGCTCGATCGCACAGCAGGTGCCGAGCAGCTCGGCAAGCCGACGGGGCAGGATGTGGTGATGGACCGGCCATCGATGGTCGAGGTGACCGATCGGAGTCCCGAAGAGGCGACAGCACTCGCTCGGGCATATGCCGCTGAGGGTATCGAGGCGCTGGATGCGACCGGGATCGACCAAGGCGAACCATACGAGTACCTGCATGACCTCGCGGAGTTCGTGGTGATCAGGGGCCGCTGATCAGCTCCGGGCAGCATCACCAACGACCCCAGCACGCGCCTCGGCGATCGACAGTGCCAGCGTGCTAATGACCCCCAAGAGGGTCCCCCCGGCGAGACCCAGTGCCACCTCAACGAGCGTGAAGCGGCCCACATCAGGGATCACCCCTGGCATGACGAACCCAGAGATGACGTACAACACGACACCGATGGCAACGACATAGACGGGTGCGTTGAGAATCCGCCACCGGAACCGACCTCGGAGGTACTCATCGGTGATCCGGCCAACACTGATGACCACCGCGGCTGCGACCAGCCACCTGATCGCACCATGGGCGAACGCTGCGGTGAGGACAGCGATCGACGGTGCTTCCAACAACTCCATCGTCGTGGTGACCAATCCGGTGCCCCTGACACCACCCACGAGGACCAAAGCCGCAGCAGCGACGTACGTCAACAGTGTGATGCGTCCTTCATAGAGCACGCCGCGCGAGCGCTGGGCGAGCGTGACCAGTCGCTCCTGGAGGCCCAGACCGCGCGAGAGGGTGTACAGACCGATAACAGCAGAGATGACGCCGAGGACGACGCTCCCGCGGATGTCGAACAGCGTAGCGATCGTCAACAGTGGATACAACAACAGCAACATCCCCAGCGGGACGAGTACCGTCCCACGTGTCTCCGGATCACCGATGACCTGCTTGATCGTGTAGTAGATCGACTCGAGATCCTCAGCCTGGCGGACGACCACCCGTCGCACCCCATCGATGGGCATCCGTGAGCGCACGATCGGGACCATCGATTCATCCTGGGCTCCATCGGTGATGAGGATCGCCTGGGAGGTGGTAGTGGGGGCGAGGCGGGCGAGCACCTCATCGAGCTCCGCGCCGATCGCACGGTTCGCCGCGACGTCGCGCCCAGCGGTGCCGGTGATCGCTGCGACCGCCACCGAATCAGTCACCGCGGTGTCACGCTGGAGGCGGTCATATTCCGCGAGCCCCTGGAACAAGACGTTCACATCCGAGTCCTCTGGGTCGGCGGTCGCCAGGGTGACCGCCGCAGCCTCAACCTGCTGGCGACCGACGACCGGAGTCTCGATCGATGTCTTCCGACCGAGGTCATCGTCCAGATCGATGCAGAGGACGATCAACATGTTCCAATCAACGCCGGCTGGGTATATCTGTATTCGGTCGACGTGACAATCGCACGCCTTTTTGATGAGCCCGAACCTTCGATGGAGTATGCATTCACGCGGATGCGAGCAATGCGCGAAGGGCGGCAAGCTGGTGCTCTTCGTGTACGGCTACTGTGATGAGCGTGACTGCTTCTACTGCCCACTCGGTGAGCGGCGAAAGAATGTGGCGGATGTGTACGCGAACGAGCGCTTGGTCCGCTCGGATGAGGACGTGCTCACGGAGGCGCAGACCATGCAGGCGCTGGGCACGTCGATCACGGGCGGGGAGCCGCAGGAGGTCCTCGACCGGACATGCCACTACATCCGGTTGCTGAAGGATACCTTCGGCGACGAGCACCACATCCATCTGTACACGGGCATCACCGGCGGAGCGGAGAACATGGCCGCCTTGGCGGCCGCAGGTCTCGATGAGATCCGGTTCCACCCCCCGTATGAACAGTGGGGCCAGCTGCATGGGACCGAATGGGAGGACATCCTCTATACGGCCGCAGAAGCGGGCATAACGCCCGCATTCGAGATCCCTGGGATCCGTCCGGAACCGGAGTTCTTGCAGTTCCTTGATGAGGGCGCTGCGGCATTCTGCAACATCAATGAGTTCGAGATGTCCGACGGGAACTACCGCCGGATGCAATCGGCTGGATATACGCTCGAGGAGGGGCACATGTCTGCGGTGGCCGACACACGTGAGGCGATCCTCGCAGAGATGAATGCCCACCCGAAGGTGTACTTCTGCACGTCGGTGTTCAAAGACGCCGCCCAGCACCGGAATCGATTGAAGCGGATGGCTGCGACCATCAGTCGACCATTCGATGAGATCACCGACGATGGGACGCTCGTGTACGGCAAGACCTGGGTGGACCCCGGGCAGCTCGAGACCCTGGGAGTGCCCGGGGAGTTCTACACGATCAAAGACGACCACGTCGAGGTGGCATGGTGGCTTCTTGAGGAGATGATCGAAGCGGGTGACCTCGACAGAGGTGAGGTGATCGAGCAGTATCCGACGGTGGGTGGGACGGTCGTCGAACGCACACCGCTGGCCTGAGCAGGCCAGCCCCGGAAGGATTTAACTCGGGGGTCCTGTATCGGGGTTTATGCCCGAGTGTCCGCTCGCCGATGAATGCCCGCGGTACTCCGAACGTATCGACGGGATGGGGTGTCAGTACTACGGCGACCGTGGGGGAGCGGAGTGGTGCAACAGCTACAATCAGCCCATTCGGGACCTGAAAGGACAGCCGGTGAAGCCGGGTGAAGAGGTGGAGGTCGTCGTCGATGATATCCACGAGAGTGGCGCAGGTGTCGGTCGGACAGAGGATGGATTCATCATCCTGATCGACGGGTTGCTGCCGGATGCGAAGGCCATCGTTCGGATCGACCGTGTGAAACCGAATCATGCAACATCGAAGAAGGTGGTCGAACGCCTCGCCATGGATGAGGAAGAGGGTGCAGAGGAGTCGGCACCGACAGATGATGACAGCGAGGATTCGGCGACTGAAGAGGGGGAGGAAGAGGAGCGAAGACGCCGACCGAAGCGACCGACAGCGCTCGGATCACGGGATAACTTCTGGGGCAGCTGACCACAGATACGTAACCTCTTGTCATTTCGGTGCGAACACAGGCTATGTCTGCTGACGTGGACGTGCCAGATCCCGATTCGCTGCTGCGACGCTTGGGGTTCGATCCGGCGGCGAACGTCCTGACCAGGCGACAGGCTGAGGTGCTTGTTCTCCGTGAACAGGGACTCCGGCAGTCAACGATCGCAGAGATTCTCGGCACCTCCAGAGCCAATGTCTCTAGCGTCGAATCCAGCGCTCGTGAGAACATCGCGAAAGCAGAGGGGACAGTCTCGTTCGCAGCAGCGATAGCAGCTCCAGTACAGGTGCAGGTTGAACGAGGGACCGACCTCTATGAGGTCCCGACCATGGTCTTCGATGCGTGCGACGCAGCGGAGGTGAAGGTCTCGCGGACAGCCCCTGAGGTGTTGCACCTCGTCACCGACGCGGCCAGCGATGCGGTCGATGGTCGGCTGGTGACAGACGGGTTCATCATCGATGTGACACCAGAGGGCCGCCTGCAGATACGCGTCTGAACCGGCTTCAGTGATCGGCGAGGTCGCGGACCGCCTGCGATGCATCGGGATCGATGACGAGGACCTCATCACCCCAAGCTATGATGACGAGGTTGTCGACACCGATGGTTGAGACCGCCGGGCCGTCGGAGATGACGGTGACACCATCCCCGATGGTGTGATCGGGTGCCCCCGGTGTATCGAGCAGGTCAGCGGCGGGTGCGCGGGCGAACGCATCCCACGAACCCACATCATCCCAGGTGGCGGTCGTCGGCAGCACCCAGAGGGCCGAATAGCGCTCGAGGACCGCATGATCGAAGCTGATGGACGGCGCTGCATCGTAGGCGGCCGACGGATCGGATCGGACCGTTGCTGAGAAACCGGCCAGATCGCTGTCCTGGATGGCCGCATGAAGGATGTCCACTGGGGCGACGAGCACACCCGTGTTCCACAGTGCGCCCTGATCGATCAGTGCCTGTGCGGTCGCCCGATCTGGTTTCTCGTGGAAGCTGCTGACGGGGGTGATGCCATCGCCAGCCGAGTGCGCTGGTGTGATGTAGCCATACCCGGTGCTCGCGCGGGCGGGGCGGACACCGATGAGCACGACCGCGTTCCGGTTCGTCGCCGCGACGACGGCAGCTGCGATCGCATCGGTGAACGCCTCATCCGCGATATGGTCCGCGGGAGAGATCACGACGGCACTGTTTGGATCCTGCGCATACAGCGTGGAGACTGCATGTGCGATGGCCGGTCCGGTGTCGCGACGGGCTGGTTCGATGAGCTGGTCGAGGTCTGGGGCGTGTGCGCCGAATTGCCCCGTTGTGAACCGGTGGGTGACCAGCAGCTGTCGGTCAGTGGTAGCCTGGAGTCGTGTGCGTGTCATCGACAACAGCGTCTCGTCTCCGAACAACGGTACCAACGACTTCGGTGTCCCATCGGCCGTCACCGGGTACAATCGTGTCCCGCGACCCCCCGCGAGGATGACCCCGACGACCTCACCCACGGAGCACCTCATCTACATCTCGTTCGTTCGAGGATCGAGGGAGTGATCTGTCCATGCTCCCCGACAGGTCGGCAGGGTGTAAAGTACCTCAGAGGTAGTTTATTATCCATCCAGCGCCAACGTAGGTGCATCTCCCCCCGACACCAACCAGGAGATGCACGAGACCATGGCAGACATAGATACCCTTGCGGCTGAAATCGGTGAACAGCTTGGAGACCAGAAGACGGTGACGACCGAGGAGATCGGAGAGAAGTTGCGGACCCTCATCGATGAGTACCACCTCCCCGTCTCCGAGGCGAGACGCGCGGTGATCAGTGCTGTCGCTCCTGAGGATGCTCCGGAGACGATGGGCCGCTTCGATGACCAGCAGGCGGCGACCCTCGATGCCATCGAGCAGGCGGAGGAGTGGATCGATATCACCGTGAAGGTCGTCGAGCTGTGGGAGCCTGGTAGTGATGCAATCGCGCAGGTGGGACTGCTCGGTGACCCGACGGGCCGGATGAAGTTCGTCTCGTTCACCACGTCAGAGCTACCAGAGCTCGTCGAGGGGCGGTCGTACCGCCTCGAGAATGTGGTGACCGATGAGTATGAGGGCCGGTTCTCGGTGAAGCTCAACCGTACGACGACAATCACCGAGCTCGAGGACGAGGTGACCGTCGGGGAATCAACGGAGTCCGTCACAGGTGCACTCGTGGACGTCCAGCGAGGTAGTGGCCTGATCCGACGCTGCGATGAGGAGGGGTGCACCCGCGTGCTGCAGAACGGTACCTGCAGCGAGCACGGGGAGCAGTCCGGTAGCTTCGACCTGCGGATCAAGGGGGTGCTCGATGATGGCACGGCCGTCCAGGAGCTGATTTTCGACCGGGAGCAGACAGCGGCCCTTGCGGGGATCGACCTCGAGGCGGCCAAGGAGATGGCACAAGACGCCCTCGATACGGGGGTGGTCGAACGCGAGATCCGGGAGCGGGTCATCGGCCGGTATATCGAGGTGCATGGCCCCGCTCTCGGGCGATATCTGCTAGTCGACAGCTTCGAGACCAGCCCTGAGACGCCAGATCCAGAGGATCTGCTGGTCCGTGCGAGGGCGCTGTCATGAGCCAGCAGGATATCCCCACCCGAGAGGTGGCCCGGCGCGTCTTCGCCGGTGAGTTCAACAGCGCGACGTACACGTTCACCGAAAGCGATGCTGAGCGTGCACCCGTCTACGCACTGTTGCCCACCGGGGCCCCAGCGAACCGTGTGTACTTCGTGGGGACACTCACCGAGACAGAGGACGTCGGTTCAGACAACGAGTACTGGCGTGGTCGGGTGGTCGACCCGACGGGCACGTTCTTCGTCTACGCTGGGCAGTACCAGCCCGCAGCAGCAGCGAAGTTGCGAGAGCTTGAACCCCCGGCGTACATCGCCGTCGTCGGCAAGCCGCGGACCTACACCACCGATGATGGGTCGGTGACCGTCTCCGTCCGTCCTGAGACGATCTCTGTCGTCGATGCAGAGACCAGAGACGCCTGGGTGCTCGAGACCGCCGGACAGACGATAGACCGCATGCAGGGGGAGGACCCTGAGCTCGAGGCTTACCGAGCGATGGTCGCAGAGGCATACCCGGACCTCGAGGAGGACATTCCAGCGATGGTCGTGACCGCGTTGGAGTCAGTTGACGGTGCGGTGACTGATGAACTCCCATTGGCCTGACCAGGTCGTCTGACGCAACGTTAAGACCCACCCGGTGCTAGTGAAGTAGCACCATGGGGAACAAGAACAAGACCATCTCATTCCGGGTGAATGAGGACGCATTCGAGCGGCTGCGGCAGATCGCAGCGGAACGTGACCTGTCGCTGTCATCGGTCTTCCGCGACTATGTCGACCTGCTCGTCGCCCACGATGGCCGTGTGCAAGTCGTCCCCACAGCGGATCTTGCGGCCCTCCAGACACAAGATGAGGAGGGTTTCCCACCAACCGTGTCGGTCCCGAAGAGCTTCATGAGGGAGCATGAGCGGTTGGAACTCGAGACAGAGCACCTCCGTGAACAGCTTGATGAGCACAAGCAGTTCGTCCAGTATCTACAGGACGAACTCGACGCGATCGATGAGGATATCATCTATCTCGAGGACCTTGACGCCCCTGAGGGCGAATCCTCATATCACCTCGGTTGAGTGAGCTGATCGGCGAGGTCCCCATACAGTGTCGATGTCGTTGTGGATGATTCGAGCGCAGCCAAAGCGGCGGTCGCCTCGAGTGTGCGGATGCTTCGATCAAGGAAGCTCCGGACATCCCCTTCATACGCGATGATCCCGAACTCAGCGCGCATGATCTCACAGATCGCAGCTGGGGTATGTCCCTCCGTGCGGAGATCGAGCACGTAGGTCAAGAAGCATCGTTCGGGATAGCCGGTGTAGATCGCGTCGGGGTCCCGCGGTGTGAGGAACTCCTCGATGAATGCCTGGACACGGGTGTACCCGCCGCCGTCGATCGCTGCGAGAACCTCTGGATCGGTGAGCGCATCCATGGTCGCCCCGTTGAACGCGCGAGGTGGGAAGCCGCGGTCGACGACGGCCGTCAGATGGCGATGGTCGGCCAGGACGACACGGTCGGCGATGTTCATCGACCACCCTGAGCAGCCTGCGCACAAGAATCCCGGGTACGGCTCCGTAACGTATTAATGACCTTCTACGATAGAGGATGCCAGTGTCCGGGTTGGGGTAGTGGTTATCCTTCAGCCTTGTGGAGGCTGAGACGCGGGTTCAATTCTCGCACCCGGACCTCCCGTGTACTCCCGAGGACCCTGATGCGATGCTGACAGGCGCTGGACGATGAGCAGCCTCGCTGCGAATCGGCGACCGGTGGCGATCTTGTTCCTGATCGTGTTCATCGATCTCGTCGGCTTCGGCCTGCTGATCCCGGTGATTCCGTTGTACGCGAAGTTCTTCGGGGCGAACGAGTTCACCGGTAGCCTGCTGATTGCCACCTACTCGCTGCTGCAGTTCCTCGCAGCGCCGGTACTGGGCAGGCTGTCGGATGAGCGGGGACGTCGGCCCATCCTTGTCCTATCGCTGGCCGGGGCAACAGTCGCATGGGTTCTGTTCGGATTCGCCGAGAGCATCGCGGGGGCGGTGGGTACCGCAACTGGGCTGTGGATTCTGTTCATCGCCCGTGGCATCGCGGGGGCGATGGGGGGGAATATCGCAGCGGCGAATGCGTATATCGCGGACATCACCGGACCAGACGAACGTGCAAAGGGCCTCGGTATCCTCGGCGCTGCCTTCGGTGTGGGGTTCGTATTCGGACCCGCGATCGCCGCGGTGATGACCCAGCCCTCGGTACTGCAGAGTATCGCACTTGTGACACCACCGGGCATCCCGGTCACGGTGTACAGCGTCCCATCGTTCATCGCTGCTGGACTCTCATTGACCGCCCTCATGTTGGCGGTCGTCGCGTTGCCAGAGCCTGCCCGATCCGATGCAATGACTCCACAGGGCCAAGGGCGAGTCTCCCGTCTACGGGAGGCGTTGCACACACCAGGGCTCTTCGCGCTCATCGTCGCGTTCTTCGTGGTCAGTTTCGCCTTCTCAAGCTTTGAGAGCCAGTTCATCTTCCTCACCAATGACCAACTGGGGTATGGGACGGTGGCGAACGGCGTACTGCTGACATACATCGGGGTCCTGATCGTGATCGTCCAGGGGGGACTCATCGGACCGCTCACCAGACGGTTCGGTGAGGCGAATCTCGCCGTGACGGGGGTGCTCATCCAACTTGCAACACTGTGGCTCGTGCCGTTCGCGGTCGGTGTCCGGTCACTGCCTGCGGTGGGAATATTGGACAGTGGCGGCGTGGCACTCGCGATCGTCGCGACCCCGCTGGCGTTCGGGAACGGTATCACGAACGTGTCGCTGAACGCGTTGGTCTCACGCACAGCGGGTGCAGAGGAGCAGGGCGGTGTCTTCGGGCTGACGCAGTCGGCGGGATCGCTCGCACGGACGGTGGGGCCGGCCACAGCCGGGTTGCTCTACGTCACCGCAGGATACTGGTCTCCGTTCGTGGTCTCGGCGGTGCTGTTCGCACCTGTCACCGTCTTGTTGGTGCGCTCTGCTGCCCTATCTGGAGAAGACTGAACCGCGCTGTGAGGTGGCGGCGTCTGTGTTGATGATGCTGAATGCCCGCATAAGGTCGGAACGGGACACCAGCCCTACCAGCTCTGCGTCAGCGACCACGGGCAGCCGCCCGATGTCATGCCGCTGCAACTGCTCGAGGGCATCCATCGCCGGTGTATCCGGGTGCGTCACCCTGATATCGTCGCTCATGACGTCCTCGACGAGCAGTGCATCTCGCTCGACGGTGTCCACATCACGTGCATCATCGAGGGTGACCATCCCCACCAACTGGCCACCGCGCAGCACGGGGTAACCGGTGTGCCGTTCGGCCAGCATCCGATCGAGCAGTCCTGCCACCGTGGTGGTGCTCTCGACGGTGTCGAGCCGGGTCTCTGGTGTCATGATATCGCGCACGGCGACATCCTCGAACGCCGCTTTCATGACCGTCTGCTGGGACTCCGATGAGGCACCCATGTAGATGAAGAACGCAAGCGCGAGCAGGAAGATGTTCACGAACAGGCCCACGAAACCGAGGAGGATCGCGAACCCCTTACCCACCTCTGCGGCGAGCTGCGTCGCGCGTGCATGCGGCCGGGTGCGAGCCAGCAAGGCACGGAGGACGCGTCCACCATCCATCGGGAACCCCGGCAGGAGGTTGAACACCGCGAGGACCACGTTGGTCAATGCGAGATAGCCCATGACGAAGATCGCCTGCTGGGCTGTGGCCGGAAGCAGCAACACCAGTACGTACGAGAGCACGCCGAGCCCCACGCTGACAGCCGGGCCAGCGACGGCAATCGCCAGCTCCTCACGCCAATCCTCAGGCATCTCACTGAAGCTGGCGACCCCACCGAGCAGCCACAGCGTGATTGAATCGATCTCATACCCGAAGCGCATGGCGACGATCGAATGCCCGAACTCGTGGAGCAGCACACACACGAACAGCCCGATCGCCGCGGCACTCCCGAGAACCCATGGTCGTGTCCCACCTGTCAGGGCGCTCGGATCGAGGGACACACCGATGAACTCCGAGATCACCAGCGCCAACTGTCCGACATCAGCACCGATCAGCCACGCGAAGATGGGGAGGATCAACAGGAAGGTGATGTTGAGTCGGATTGGGATCCCCAACACCGAGCCAATCTGGATGCCGCGCATGGGTTATGTCTCTAACCCCCGTGCATAAGTCCCCGCCGGCCGGACGAATCCCTGAAGTCCCCATTGTGTGAATGGATGTCGTGGATGCGCCTCCGGCATCGGTCAAGCGGGTGTTCCTGCACGCGGAGAGTGCAGACCGCATCCGAGTGATCACCGACCCCCCATGGCGGGAGCACCTGCGTGTGGAACTGCAGATGACAGACGCTGGTCCGCGGCCCAGGCGGCTGACACAGACGGTGGGCTCCGAACAGACCCCGCTCCGACCCGAGGCGTTCATCGCGCTGTTACGGGCCGCAGCGACGATCCGCGTCTCAGATCACAGCCCGGCTGCGGCTAGAGAGCACCTCGCAGTGCTGCTCGGCGACTTCCAGCTTGAGGGCGCGGTGGTGCGTACATGCCGGCTCTGCGCGCTGGATTGGCGATACCAACCGGTGACAGCCGAGACGGGCATCGATCATGATGGGGAGCTCATCTGCCGCAGCTGTGCGATGGCAGAGGTCCGCCGGTATCTCCGGATGAGTCGGGTCCAACTGTCCGCTGCGGCCATCGAGAGACTTGATGGCCTACTGGCACAGACCGGTGAGCTCGCGCAGATCAAGCGGATGTTGGAGGGTGGTCTCGACCCGTCGATCACGCGGGTGGACACGATCGACGCAGACCCCCCAACGACTGATGGGATGTCAGTCGATGCCCTGCCACTGGATGAACGTCTCAAGCCGCGTATCTCTGAGCGGATCGACCAGCTCTTACCCGTGCAGTCGGCGGCGGTAGAGGCCGGACTGTTCGATGGAGAGGACCTGTTGGTGGTGAGTGCGACGGCGACGGGCAAGACCCTTATCGGAGAGCTCGCGGGGGTCGATCGGGCGGTCCGTGGCGGCGGGGCACTGTTGTTCCTGGTCCCGCTTGTAGCGCTGGCGAATCAGAAGTACGGCGACTTCCAGCGACGCTATGGGGACCTGTTGCAGGTTTCACTCAGGGTGGGTGGGTCACGGTTGCATCAGGATGGTCCCACATTCGACCCCGACGCGGACATCATCGTTGGGACCTACGAGGGCGTCGATCATGCACTGCGGACTGGACGACGCATGGGAGATGTGGGGACGGTGGTGATCGACGAGGTCCATGAGCTGGGCGACCCTGCGCGTGGCCCCGAGCTCGACGGACTCATCGCACGCTTGCGGTATGCACAACAACGACAGGTGGGGAGTGAACCACAGGGCATCTACCTGTCTGCGACCGTGGGCAACCCCGAGGCGTTGGCCAGTGGGCTGGACGCCAAGGTGGTCCGACACGCCACCAGACCGGTGCCGATCGAGCGGCATGTGACGTTCAGTGCCGGCGATCGCAAGCATGCCGTGATTGACCGCCTGGTCACTCGGGCATTCGATCAGCGTTCCTCGAAGGGGTATCGGGGTCAGAGCATCATCTTCACGAATGCACGGGCACGCTGTCACACGCTCGCCAACCGGCTCGATAGTGATGCAGCGGCGTATCATGCGGGGTTGTCCAATGCACGGCGACGGCGGGTCGAATCACGGTTTGCTGAGGGTGAGTTGGCGGCTGTAGTGACGACCGCAGCACTCGCTGCGGGTGTGGATTTCCCTGCACAACAGGTGATCTTCGATGCACTTGCGATGGGGATCGAATGGTTGGATGTGGCCGCATTCGAGCAGATGCTCGGGCGGGCAGGCCGACCGACGTACCATGACCGTGGACGGGTGTACCTCGTCGTCGAACCAGGGGGGCGCTACCATGGGACGATGGAGCGGACTGAAGATGCGGTTGCGTTCGAACTGCTGTCTGGAGAGATGGGGGATGCGCTCCCACAACCCGACCGTGAGCAAGCCGCAGCCCAGGTGCTTGCGAACCTGGTCGTCGGTGGTAGCGACGCGCGGCAGATCACACAGCAGATGGTCGCTGATGTCGAGGTGCGTGAGACGATCGCCGACCTGCTGCGCTGGGGGATGATCGAGGGGACAGCAGCGACCCCACTGGGGGAGACGACGACAGCTCATTTCCTCCATCCGAAACGAGCGATCCGGCTGCGTGAGGCAGCAGCTGCCGGCGTATCGCCGGCACAGCTCCTCTATACAGATTTCGAGACTGAGAAGTGATACGCTGACCATAACGCTTTGACGCCGTGCGGTGTTCGTCTCTGATGTGACGCCTTTGAGCCCCGACATCATCGCAATCTTGCTGATCATCGGGGTCGCTCTGGTACTCTTCATCACCGAACCAGTACCGGTGGATATCACCGCATTAGGGGTGCTGGTGGCGTTGCTCCTCACCGAGCCGCTCACGGAGGTGCTCGTCGGAGCCGGTCTGCTCGCCGCCCCCATCAGGCTGTTTGCAGAGTATCCAGGTGATGCGCTCTCGGGGTTCTCCAGTGCGGCGACACTGACCGTCCTGGCGATGTTCATCCTGAGTGAAGGGGTGCAGCGAACTGGGGTGATCCAGCGGCTGGGCATCTTCATCGCAGGGATGACGAAGCAATCGCTCGGGAGACAGCTTGGGGCGACCGTCGGTATCGTCTCGCCGATCAGTGGATTCATCAACAACACCGCCGCGGTGGCGATCCTGCTGCCGATGGTGACGGATATCGCCGACCGGGGGAACACCTCGCCGTCGAAGCTGCTGTTGCCACTCTCATACGCCTCGATGTTTGGTGGGATGCTCACGGTGATCGGGACCTCCACGAACATCCTGGCATCAGAGCTGGCCAACGAATTCCTGGGTGAGCCGTTCGCGATGTTCGAGTTCACTCAGCTTGGAATACTCATCACGGTGGTCGGTGCACTGTATCTGGTGACAGTCGGACACCGGTTGATACCCGCACGGATCGAGCCTCAACAGGACCTGACAGAGGAGTTCAGACTTGGCGAGTACCTCACAGAGGTCGCAGTGCGGGATGATTCCCCGCTTGTTGGTCAGCGGATCGACGCGGCGGTCGGTGCAAGTGATCTCGATCTCGATGTGGTGCAGCTGATCCGTGAGGGGGCGGTGTTCCTCGAACCGCTCGGTCCGAAGCAGATCCAACCGGGAGACATCTTCGCCGTCCGGACCGATCGCGGTACCCTCGTCCAGTTGCTGGACCTCGAGGGGCTCGATGTGGTCCCAACCCGTGTCGATGAGGCGGAGTTGGAGGCGGGTGAGGATGACCAGAACCTCATCGAGGTCATCATCGGGCCGGGATCGTCGCTGGTCGGTGAATCGCTGCGATCTGCATCCTTCCTTGACCGATATGACGCATCGGTTCTGGCCCTCCGTCGTGGGGATGAGCTGATCCGACGAAGGATGGAACGCATCCCACTGCGTGTTGGTGATGCACTGTTGGTCCAAGCGACCGCTGCGTCCATCGAGCGATTGGATGCCAACCGTGACTTCATCGTCGCTCAGGAGATCTACCGGCATGCATACCGCGAATCGAAGACCATCCTGTCGATCGCGATCGTCGCAGCAGTCGTGCTGGGGGCAGCACTGACGCCGATTCCCATCGTCGTGGCGGCCCTGGGCGGGGCGCTCGCGATGGTTGTATCTGGAATCCTCAGACCGACGGAGGTGTATGATGCGGTCCAGTGGGACGTCATCTTCCTGTTGGCGGGGGTCATCCCACTGGGGTTGGCCCTGCAGCACACGGGGGCTGCTGGGATGTTGGGGTCCTTGTTGATGGGTGCGAGCGGGCTGCTCCCACCCCTCGCGATGGTTGGGTTCGTCTACCTGATCACCGCCATCGTGACGAATCTCATCTCGAACAACGCGAGTGTGGTGCTCATGGTGCCAATCGCGGTGAGTGTCGCGACCGCGATGGGGGCCAATGCGTTCGCCTTCGTGATGGCGGTCACCTTCGCTGCGTCGACGGCGTTCATGACGCCGGTTGGGTACCAGACCAATCTCTTCGTGTATGGTCCCGGTGGGTACCGGTTCACCGATTACCTCGTGGTGGGTGGTCCACTCCAGGTCGTGCTCGCGGTGGTGACGACGCTGGGTATCGGTGCGATTTGGGGCGTGTGAGGCACCGACCCGAACGGTTTTAGCTTCCCGGACGACGCCGTTAGTACAAGGGACCGTGGGTTAGCCTGGTATACTTCGGGCCTTGGGTGCCCGTGACCCCGGTTCGAATCCGGGCGGTCCCATCGATTAATCCTGGTACGTTGGTCCGCGTCCGTGAGCTTCGGTGAGCCATGCGTCGACCGCCCGCACGAGCGGGCCGGAACGGTGGATGTGGTTCGCATCGGGGTCGACCACGGTCGAGGGGGCAGATCCCTCGAGGACACCACTATCGATCGATGCGCCGACAGTATCCAGCAATCGCTGATCGAGAGACTGCAGGTCGGTGACCGCGGGTGCACCACTCCGGTTCGCGCTGGTCGCGGTCAATGGGATCGGATCGACCGCGGTCAACAGTCGCTGCGCGACCGGATGTGCGGGCAGACGGATGCCGACGGCCGCACCACCCGCGGTCACCGCATCGACGATCACCTCTGGTCGACGTGGGACGATTACGGTCACCGGTCCCGGAAGGAACGCCCGCATGAACTGCTGGGCGAGGGCAGTGGGTGTGCTGTAGCGGCTCACCGTCGCGAGCGAGGGGATGGCGATTGACATAGGTTTGCTTCTATCGCGTCCCTTGGCATCGAACACCGCCTCGACCGCCGCCGTCTGTGTCGCATCTGCACCGAGGCCGTACACCGTCTCTGTCGGATAGATCACCAGGTCGCCTGCCTGCACAGCCTCGACCGCTTCGGTGAGGTCGATCGCCTCCGGCCCGGTCATCGACCCCCTCGGACGGTCGACACTGCATCAGCGATCTCGTCATATGCGGGGAACTCAGGCCACTCCTCAGCCACCCACCGGTACTGGATGGTACCGTCAGCTGCGGTGACGAAGACCGCGGGGCGATGTGCTTCGAGCCCAGGTAATCCATCGACCTCCAGTGACAGATCTGTGGCCTGCGCCATCGCACATGTGGGATCGCTCGCGATCGCGACAGGATAGCCATGCCCGCGGAGGAAGGAAGCTATCGCATAGGGGTCCGAGACGGTCACGCCCACCACCTGGCTCTGCTCGGTGACACCCGCCTCCGACAACCCGGCGTACAGATACGTCGTGGGGAATGAACCAATCATCGGGTGGAAGACAACGGTGACCGGGCCTGCAGCATCCTGTGGCGGAAAATGCCCCGCCTGCCAGGTCTCGGCGGTGACCATCGTCACTTTAGCGCCCGGGAGGGGGTCACCGACCGCGGGCGAAGAGTTCGCAGGCAGCGGCGTCACATCGAAGGGGAGGTCCATCAACGCCCCCCGTAGGTCGCATCCAGATAGGCGATGATATTGGCGGACTCAGCCATCGCAACACCCGTGTTCGGGTCGTCGATGGCAGGCACTGACCTCACCCCGGTGAGACGCTTTACGGCGTCCCGATGCGAGTGCAGTGGCGCCACGTATTGAGACTCATACGCCAGGTCCATCGAATCCAGATGTTGGATGACACGTTCACAGAACGGACAGCCTTCCAGCCGATAGATCACGATCGGGTCACTGGTGGGATGCATACGGACCTTTCTGCTGGAGGGGCTGTATGCGCTTCGGCTGCCCTCCAGTGAGGGCAACCCTTAATTCATGAGCCGGGATATTCGGCGGTAGTTATAATGGGGTTGCGTACGGGGCTGACATCCGCCTCAAGCGGTGAGCCTGCCGTCCTGACCCAGCTGGTGCAATTGGTCACACCATCAGCAGAGACACTCATCATCGCTGGGGTGACCGTGATCCTCGTGCTCCTGGTGCTCTCAGCGTTCTTCTCGTCTGCTGAGATCGCCATGTTCTCGATCCCACGGCATCGGGTGGATGCACTGGTGGACGAGGCGGTCCCAGGCGCAGCAATCATCAGTGAGCTGAAGGCCAATCCACATCGGCTGTTGGTGACAATCCTCGTCGGCAACAATGTGGTGAACATCGCGATGTCATCCCTCGCGACCGCACTCGTGGGGTTCTACTTCGACCCCGGAACAGCGGTGCTGGTGACGACGTTCGCCATCACCTCGCTGGTGCTGCTGTTCGGTGAGAGTGCACCGAAGTCGTACGCCGTCGAGCACACGGAGTCGTGGGCGCTCCGAATCGCACGCCCACTCAAGTACGCCGAATCGGTCCTATACCCACTCGTCATAATCTTTGATCGGTTGACACGGGCGGTCAACCGGCTGACCGGAGGTCGCTCGGAGATCGAATCCACGTACATCACCCGCGATGAGATCCAGGATCTGATCGAGACCGGCGAGCGTGAGGGTGTCATCGATGAGGACGAACGCGAGATGCTCAATCGGATCTTCCGGTTCAATCAGACGATCGCGAAGGAGGTCATGACCCCACGGCTGGACATGACCGCTGTTGCGTATGATGCATCGATCGATGAGGCGATCGAGACGTGCGTCCAGTCCGATCATGAACGGGTCCCCGTGTACCAGGGCAACCTCGACAACATCGTTGGGGTGGTCACGATCCGTGACCTGATCCGAGCGAAACACTATGGCGAGGGGCCTGCAAAGCTCAGTAGTCTTGTCGAACCGACCCTGCACGTCCCAGAGTCCAAGAATGTGGATGAGTTGCTGGCGGAGATCCAGGAGGATCGCCTCCGGATGGTGATCGTGATCGACGAGTTCGGCACGACAGAGGGGCTGATCACCATGGAGGATATGCTTGAGGAGATTGTGGGAGAGATCCTCGCCGATGATGAGGAGGTGGCATTCGAGCAGGTGAGTGACGGGGAGACACTCGTTCGCGGGGAGATGAACATCGATGAGGTCAACGATGCCCTCGGGATCGATCTGCCGGAGGGGGAGGAGTTCGAGACACTCGCGGGGTTCATTTTCAATCGGGCGGGTCGCCTGGTAGAAGAGGGCGAGCGGATTACCTTCGAACACATCACGATCGAGATCGAGGAGGTCGACAACACGCGGATCATGCGGGCACGTATCATCATCGACCAGCCCGATGTCGTCTCAGAGTGAACTGAACACCACGGCGAGTCCATAGCCCACGATGATGGCGAGCAGCAGTGATGCGACCCAGGCGAGTCCCGTCCGCAGGATCTTCCGGCGGCTGACCGCGGTCCGGTCGACCGCGAGCCCTGAACCGATGATCGCACTCACAATGATCTCGTTGAACGAGACGGGAACACCGATCCCGACCGCAAGCTGGGCGATGGCGAATGCGGGGATCATCGCTGCGATCGAGCGTCGTGGCCCCAGCGATGAGTAGTCTCGTGCGAGCGCCTTGATGAGTCGTGGTGCCCCTGTCCATGAGCCGATGAGCAGGCCGAGGCCACCACCGACAAGCAAGATACTGAAGGAGATCCCACCGTCGGTCATCACGGGGACGAGTGGACCGATCGCGAGGCCCACCTGCGATCCGCCTGCGGAGAACGCGACGAGTATCCCGAGCAGGAGCAGGAACAGCCGCTCACCCTGCTCGGGGTCCCGTCGGACAGTCTGATTGACGAAGACAACACCGACCATGCCAATCACGAGGGTCAACACGAGCAGCTCGAGGAGGGGATCGGTCCGGACCGGGTTCAGGCCCTGAAGATACCCAATGACGGATAGATCGCCGGTGGCTCCAAACCGAGCGTGCGCGATAATCATCATGACGACCCCTCCGAGTCCAGCGACGGTGCGCTGTTCTGTCCGCCCGGAGCGTCGGAGCAGACGTGCGATCAGGAATGCAGCACCTGCACCCACGAACGGCGTCGCCAACCAGACCGCAGCAATCAGGAGATACACCGGTAGCTGGGGTGTCCCACCGAGACCAAGGCCCACCCCGACGACAGCACCGGTGACGGTGAACGCCGTCGCGATGGGGTAGCCCGCGAAGACCCCGACGGCGACGAGTACGGCGGCGATGGTGAGTGCGATCGTCGCCCCTTCGACTCCGAGGGGTGCCCCACCGATGAGGTCACGGCCGATCGTTGAGGTGATCCTGCCACCCTGCAGCACCGCGCCGAGCAGACCGAAGATCCCAACCAGCAGACCCGCCCTCAGCACCGAGATGGCACGGGCACCTACCGCTGGTGCGAACGGCGTTGAACCAGAGGAGCCCGCCCCGATCGCCCAGGCCATGAATCCGCTGGCGAGCACCGCGACGAACAAGCCCATCACCTCGATGATGGCTGTCATCGGTCACGACGATAGGTATCATCGTATCCCGAGCGGAGTCCCACGATGGAGCGCCTGAAGATCAGGTACAGTGCGAGCACGGTGCCAACGACGACACCGATGACGATGAGGAACCCCAGCAGGCTCCCGCCTGTCTGGGCGATCACCAGGATGCCTCCGCGGATACTCGCATCACGTTTGGCCTATCGTAGCGCGCATTTAGCTATTGCCCGTCTGCTGCAGGAATCTCAGGATCACGAGGGAGCCCACGGACTGCGGTCGCCTTGAAGCGGACTCCGGTCCGATCGCCTTCTGCCAACCGCAGACGATTCGTGCTCGTACTGGTCACCACCGCCTTGAGGGGCACCTCGAGCCCGATGTCGATGCTCACACGGTCGATCTGGGCACCGTGGTTGATCATCACGATCTCCCCGTCAAACCGGTTCATGATGCTCGAGGTGCCCTCTCGTGGCTCGCTATCTGCCACGAGGGAGACGGCCTCTGCACGAATGTGCAAATCGATCGGGCCAGAGCCAGACGGGACGACCGCGGTGATGTCACCCGCCGCAGTCTCGACGGTCGCGAGCTCGCCATTCCGTGCGGCGATGGTACCGACGATGATGGTTGACGCGCCGTCTGCGACCCACCGCAAGGTGTCTTCGATGAGTCGGAACCGTCGGATGAGCTGCACCGCCGAGTCAGTCAACTCACTACCACCGCCACCAGGACCACCCCGGTTTCGCTCCATCAAGGGCCCGACAGCATCCTCCAGCGCGACCACCCGCCGCTGCGCATGTGCATATGACCGATTCAGGGATTCAGTTGCCTGATGGAGAGACCCATGGGATGAGACCGCACTCAGCAGCTGGATATCCTCCGCTGAGATGTGTTCATCCCCGACGGAGAGCTCGGCCATGACTGCAGCATCATACCGCATGTACGTGCAACAGTGTGCTATCGGGGCTTAGTCTCACTGTCGGCGCAACCATAGGAACATCACCACGAGCAGCGCACTCATCGCGGCGATTGCGGGGAACGCGATGGCGATGCCGGCCCAGTCCGCCAGGATACCAATGAGTGCAGGGCCAAGTGCACTGCCGATTGCCGACGCCGTCTGCATGATACCGAAGAGGCTCCCGCTCGTCCCCCGACTCGCCCACTCGGCGATTAGCGCATTCTTGACAGGATAGCTGGCGTACGTCATCGCACCGATCGCCGCAAACCACCCAGCGAAGATCAGCGTGCGCGTCACGGGGTGCGTATCAGCGAGCAGCACCGGCAGCCCGAGTGTCATCACCACAAGAAGGGCGGTCATGATCGCCGTGACCGCACCCATGCTCGGGCGGTCGATGCGATCGGCCAGGTCACCGGCGATGACAGAGGCGATCGATCCGCCGACGAGAAGCGCAAAGAACGTCAGGTTGCCCACGCTGAGGGAGCCAGCATCACCAGCGGCGATGTACGAGGTCGTGAATGCCTGGATCGCACGATGTTGTGCTGACAGCAGCAATGTCATCAGGAACAGCCCGATGATCGCTGGAGACCGCGGGAGATCCGAGGACCACCCCCGCAGCCGCGGACGGTGCGGTTCGCCCCCTGGGTGAACAGGTTGCTGTCGGCTGACGAGCAATGCGAGCATCCCCGTGACACCGATGCCGATGAACGCACCACCCACCAGCGCAGCCTGCCAACCCATGAAGACCGCGATACCACCGATGAGCAGGGGGGCGCTCAATGTACCCAGAGCGCCACCGAATCCGAAGATCCCCATCGCCCGCCCATGGGTGGAGGTGTCCTCGTCATCGCTGATCATCGACATACCCGTCGGGTGGAAGGTACTGCCACCGATACCGGCAATCGCCTGTCCCAGGACCAGCATGGGATACCCCGACGCCTGGCCGGCGATGGCGATGCCCACACCCATGAGCACGAGGCCACCGATCATGAGGCGGTGCTTGCCTACCTGGTCTGCGATGATGCCAGCCGGCAGCTGGAAGATCGAGTACATCACGAAGAACACCGTGAGCAGCAGACCACCCTGGGTGTAGGAGACCCCGAGATCGGTCACGATTAAGGGGAGAATCGGTGGGATGACGATCGAAAAGAACTCATTCACACCATGGGCCAGCGTCACCGCACCCACCGTCTGTGGGTTCTTGACGGTGAGATGTCTGGCCAACGGGTTTCGCATCACGATTCCACAGCGTGTCGTCGACTAAACACCGCCGGTGTTGGCCGCGGGGCGCAGCGCCCGCACGGTCCGGTCGTGGCTGGGCCGATTCACGCGGCGGGGACCGCCCCGACCCGTCGATGTACCTGGACGATGGCACCAACGGCGAGCAGAGAGAGCACAGCGGGGACAACCCACGCCACCCCATAGCCCAGCGATTCGACGAGGATACCGAACAGCGGCGGGGTGAGGAGGCCGCCGATGTTGATCGCCATCTGACCCGCAGCGGTTGCAGTCCCGATGGCCGACCGGGAGACGAGTGAGGTCAAAGCGGAGTAGAAGACCCCCGTGGATCCGAGCAAGGTGACACCGAGACCGATGAACACGAGGGTGACGATGCGCGGGTCCGTCGGTTCGAAACCGAGGAGCCCGAACAGCACCCCAGCCCCAAGCAGTTGCATCGCGATGACCACGAGGGGTCCACCAATCCCGCCTATCCGGTCCGCCATCGAGCCAGCGATGATCCGACCCACACTTCCGGTCAACTGCGTGGCAGCGAGGATGGCACCTGCGGCGGCGACACCCAGTCCCACGACATCCTCTGCATACAGGATGGTGTAGCTCAGTGTCGTGAAGATCGTCGCTCCGACGACGAAGCCAGCAGCCACCAGTGGGACATACCCGGCGGTCCCACGGAGCAGGCGGAAGTCCGGACGCCGGATCTGACCGCTGGCGCGGACGCCGCTGTATCGCACCGCGAAGACCACAGCGAAGCTGCCGCAGACGACCGCGGCGACGAGGAACCCCGACTGCCAGGCAGCAACAGCCGCGAGTGATGTGACCAGCACCGATGCAATCGCACTGCCGGTGGTCACACCGACCTGTTTGATCCCCATCGCGAGGTTCGCATGGCCCGTCGGCGCTGCGGCAACGATGCCCCGGTTCGACGCTGGCATTGCCGGTGCATATGCAGCGCCAAGTACTGCGCCCGTCAGCAGTAGGACAGGATAGGATGGGGCGATGGTGATGCCGACCAAGCCGATGATGAGCCCCAGCATGGACCCGACCATGATCCGTCGGTCTCCATATGCATCGACGAGCGACCCACTGGGTAGCAGCGCGAGGGTATATCCGACGATGGTTGCGGTGATGAACAGCCCGACATACAGCTCCGATAATCCGAACTCCGACCGGATGAGCCCCGTCGCTGCGAAGACGGTGTAGTATCCCAGACTCGCGACCGTCTGCCACGCGGTGATGAGTGCAACACCCCCCCACGTGTGACTCATCGATCGTGACTCAGGTGATCGAATATTTCCTCGATCAACGCATCGGCGGTCGCTTCAGATGGGATGCAATCTGGTTCGATCGCATGCTCACGGAGTGTCTGTGCGGTTGGATCGCCGATCGCGCCCACAGTGACCTGTGGAAGATGCGCCAGGATACCGTCGTAGATGTCGTCCTCATGGGCGATCTCCATGAAGTGCGTCACCGTCAACGATGAGGTGAAAGCCAACGCATCGACATCACCTGCGGCAGTCGCATGGACACTATCACCCGCGTCGGCGGGGCGCTCAAGCCGATAGAGGATGACCTCATCGTACGGGATACCCGCCGCAGCTAGCGCTTCTGGCAGGACCGACGATCCATGATCGCTCCGAGCGATGACCACATGAGATGGGACTGCATCGATGATTAACTCTGAGAGCCCTATCGAATCGTACCGTTGAGGCGTCTTGGGGCGGCTCCAACCCGCAGCCTCCGCTGCGTCTGCAGTTGGGCCGCCCACGGCGACGACACGCGTGGCCTCTGGTGTCCACCCCGCCGCTGCAACGATCTCGACACCTGTCCGGCTGGTGAATATGGTCATCGGGGCATCAGATGGAGGCAGGGTACCGGTGGGGGTGATCGCCAGCATGGGGTCACGAAGCGGGCGACCACCGTGGTCACGGATGCGAGCGACCGTCTGATTCATGCGTGCATCATCTGGTCGAAACAGGGCGATGACGGGGGGCTCTCTGCTCACAGGCGCCTCCCCCATGGCAGCACAGCCGAGCGGATCGCCGCGACTGACCCGATGACGATGACCGCTGGAGGACTGATTGACTCCGCATCCCGGACCGCCACGGCATCCGCAAGGGTCGTCGTGGTGACGCGCATCTCCGGCCAGCCGGCACGTTCGATGAATGCTGTCGGGGTGGACCCAGGACGCCCTCCCCTCAGCAATAACGGGACGTACTCGTCCAGCTTCCCCACCCCCATGAGGATCACGAGCGTGCCCTCCGTCCGGGCCAGTTGCTCCCAGTCCACGGAACCGCTGGGCTTTGTCGGGTCCTCATGGCCCGTGACGACCGTGACCGCAGACGCATGGTCCCGGTGGGTCACCGGGATGCCGGCGAGCGCTGGGGCAGCCACCGCAGAGGAGACACCAGGGATGACCTCGAAAGGGACCTCCGCTGCAGCGAGTGCCTCCATCTCCTCGCCGCCACGTCCGAAGACGAACGGATCGCCACCCTTGAGCCGGACGACTGCCTTGCCTGCACGTGCCAGCTCGATCATCCGATGGTTCGTGTACTCCTGCGGGGTCCACTCACCGCCCGCTCGCTTGCCGACATCCTCCCGTCTCGCAGCAGGGATCATCGCGATAATCTCCTCACCTGGGAGCTTGTCGTGCAGGACGATGTCTGCGGCTTCGAGCAACTGTGTGGCCCGCACTGTCAGCAGTCCGGGATCGCCCGGGCCAGCACCGACCAGATAGACGACACCCGCCTCGATGGCCGTCATTGCTCCACAGAGGCCTCCTGTAGCAGGCTCCGGGCACCCTGGTCGACGAGGTCATCCACAAACTCATGCACCGCCTCAGGGTATCGCCGCAAGGGCAGATGTCGGTGATCGATGACCGACTCACGTCCTGTCGGGTCATACACCCCCACGAGCACGTGCGCCGTCGACCCCTGGAGACGAGCGTGCACACCGATGGGTGCGATGCACCCGCCACCGATGCCGGCGAGGATCTGCCGTTCGATCGTCGTCATCACTCGGGTTGGCTCATGGTCGAGGACACGACGGACCCGGGACAGCTCGGGGTGGTCCTGTCGCATCAAGACACAGATCGCCCCCTGTGCAGGCGCAGGGATGAACCGACGGCGTGGAAGCGGGACCACACCGAAGTGGCCACGTATCGCCAGGCGGTCGAGACCTGCCGCAGCGAGGACCAACCCTGCGAAGGGACGGTCTGGAAGGTCGCGTGCGAGTGCGGCCTCATCCGTCGGAGAGAGGTTCTCCCGCCACTGCTGCGGGTCCTCATCGGCTGCATCGAGACGCTCCAGCTCTGCTGTGAGCGCCGGGGCGATGAGCTTCTGTACCCGTGTGTCGACATTGCCACGGATCGGCTCTACGGTGAGTCCCTCCGAGTGCGCAAGCACCTGCGCCTGGCGGCGGAGTGACCCGGTCCCGATCACTCCACCTGCGGGCAGCGTATCCAGTGCCTGCCCATCGGGGGTCACGAGGACATCGCCAGATGGGCCTCTCGGCATCACCGCCGCGACGCACAGTTCCTCTGGCATCTCCGTGGGCATGTCCTTCATCGAGTGGACCGCCGCATCCAGGTCACCTGCGATCACTGGGGTGTCGACCCGACGCACGAAGGCCCCGATGGTGCCCAGCTCCGCGATCAGTGCGGCCGGCGCACGGTCCGCGTCACTCTCGATGAACTCGATGTCGACCCCGATACGGTGCTGTCGCAGTTCGCCTGCGACCAGCTCCGCTTGGGTTCGGGCCAACACGGAACTGCGGGATGCCACCGTCAATGTGGCCCGATGACTCATATCGGCCGGTATCGGTGAACGTATGAAAAGGCCTTCATCTGTATGCCCGGGGACTACAATAGTTCCTGGTAGGCATCGAGCGCTGTGTCGACATCTGCGGCGGTATGCGCTGCACAGAGGAACTGTGATTCGAACTGGTTCGGTGGCAGTAGGATACCGGCATCACGCATCGACGGCCGGAAGACCCGCTCCCACCGGTCAGTGGCGCCCGCACGCACACCCGCAGCGGTCGATGGGCATGCTGAGCGGCGGTCGCACGACTCCGAACGGCGGCACCCGTGCCGACAGCCACCCGACTGGGGGGCCGCTGGAGCGCGGCTGAAGAGGATCTTGAACATCGACCCCCGTCCGACGACGGTGTAGGATGGTGCCGTATCGGCGACGATGTCGATCAAGCCCGTCCGCAGTCGGTCGCCCAGTGTCGAGAGCCGATCATACACATCATGGTCCGCAGCGTACTCCAGTGTCGCGAGGCCGGCGGCCATCGTCACCGGATGGCCTGAGAAGGTCCCCGATTGGAAGACGTCTCCCGAGGGCGTGAAATGCTCAATCAGTGCAGCAGGACCACCCACCGCCCCAACCGGGAACCCACCCCCGATGATCTTGCCGAAGGTGGTCAGGTCGGGGGTCACCCCGAAGAGTCCCTGGGCACACGCGAGGCCGCCGATGCGGAAGCCCGTTATCACCTCATCGAAGATCAACAGGGCGCCATGTCGCTCGGTGACCGTCCGCAGGTGCTCCAAGTAGCCGTCATTGGGCTCGATGATGCCGTTGTTCGCGAGGATCGGCTCCGTCATGACAGCAGCGATGCGGTCGCCGTGTGTCTCGAAGACGGCGTCCACTGCCGCTGTGTCATTGAACGGGACCGGCAACGTCGAAGCACTGAACGCGTCGGGGATGCCCGGGCTCGACGGCTCAACTTCCCCCGGACCACCCTCGACGAGCGTTGACTCCTGGGCACCGTGGTAACCGCCTCGCATGATGACGACCAGGTCGCGTCCGGTCACCGCCCGAGCGAGCCGGACAGCAGACACTGTCGCCTCTGTCCCGGAGTTGACGAATCGGAGCATCTCCACTGATGGCACGTGCCCGGCGACGAACTCCGCGAGCTCGACCTCCACCGGGGTTGGGGCACCGAACATAGGACCGGTGTCGATCGCAGAGTCCACCGCCTTGCGGACCGACGGCGGCAGATCATGTCCCAGGAGCAACGGCCCGTAGCCCATCACGAAGTCCAAGTACCGGTTGCCATCGACATCGACCACGTGGCCCCCCTCCCCGTGGTCGATGAAGACGGGATATGGCCGGCTCGCGCGCACAGAGGAGTTGACCCCACCGGCGAGCACACCGAGTGCACGATCGTAGAGGGCTCGGGAGCGGTCGCGCTGCATGCTGCGAGCTACACAGCGCGATGTATAGGCCTTGCCAGTCACAGGGAGCGACGCGAAAGAAGGAAAGAGCCGACCGGTGATCAGACGGCGTCTGTGCCCGTGGCACCCGTGCGGATCTGATAGGCTGCATCGACGGGGATGATGAACACCTTGCCATCACCCGGTTCACCGGTCTGTGCGGCCTCTGCGATCGCCTCGGCGACTGCAGTTCCGTCGATGTCCGCGACGAACACCTCGACCTTGGTCTTCTGGTGCAGGTCTACGGTATACTCATCACCACGCCATTGTCCAGTCTTCGCCGGCTGTGTCCCGCGTCCAGAGACGTTACTGACCGTCAGTGAGGGGGCACCAACATCCACGAGTGCCTCCTTGACCGCACTCAGCTTGTCCGGACGGATGTACGCGACGACGAGCTCGATGTCCGCCATCTACCTATCCTCCTCGATGCCACCGTCAGTCCGTGCGGTGAGCTGTCCCCCATCGGTCACGGTCTCCGGGCGACCGAACTCGGGGTAGGTGTCGACACCGTGCTCAGACATATCGAGGCCCTCGATTTCATGTGCGGCAGACACCCGGATCTGTCCGAGAGCCTTCAGCACGCCGAAGACCGCAGCCGTCGCCGCGATGGTCCACCCAGCGATCAGCGCAACCCCGATGATCTGCACGGACAGGCTCACGCCTGCACCAGCGACGGTGAACGCCGGGATGCCGACCAGGATCGCCCCCAGTGCACCGGCACTCCCGTGGACGGGGAAGACCGCACAGACGTCATCGATCTTCAGGTACTTCTCGACCCACCCGAACACGTAGACCAGCTGGATGCCACCGATGAGGCCGAAGATGATGCCGGCCCACCAGGTGATGATGTCCGTATTCGCGGTGACCATCACGAGGCCAGCGAGCAGACCGTTCGCGACGAACAGCGTATCCACCTTTCCGGTCTTCGCGATGGATGCTGCACTGGCTCCGATGGCACCGGCCGCCATACCAAGGGTCGTCGTCAGCGCGACACGCCCGACGTACTCGAAGGAGGCGAGTCCACTCGCATCGCCCGTGAGGGGCGATGCTGCGGTCCCGACATTGAATCCGTACCACCCGAACGCCAAGATCAGTGTCCCCAGCACGGCGAAGGTGATCGAGTGACCGGGGATGACGTTGACTGACCCGTCCTCGTTGTACTTGTCCAGTCGCGGACCGACCACCCACGCGGCGGTCAGGCCAGCGATACCCCCCATCCCGTGGACGATCATCCCGCCGGCGAAGTCCGCGAATCCCAGTGCGCTGAGATATCCACCCGCCCAGGTCAGGCCGGTGACCACGGGGTAGATGACCGCCGCAAGCATGACCGTGTATGTCACGTATGCACGCAGCTTCATGCGGCCGGCGACGGCACCGCTGACGATCGTCGCTGCGGTCATCGCGAAGACCGCACCGAAGAGCCAGTCCACCCATGCGAGCGTGGATGCCGGGGAGAAGATCGCAGTCAGATCATAGCCACCACCACCACCGGTGACGCCGGCGGCGATGGCCTCGACAGCGACACCGATGAGGAAGAAGACGATGACACCGACTGACCACGTCAGCATGTTCTTCGTCAGTTGGTTCGCGACGTTCTTACTCCGGACCTGTCCCGCCTCCAGCATCGCGAATCCCGCGTGCATGAAGAAAATCAGGAATGTGACCGTCAGGACCCATGAGTAGTTCACGCCGGTGGCGATCGCACCTGGATCTGCCTGCAGTGGAATTGTCATGGTTGTTCCTCTAGATTCTTACATTTGTCCAGCTTTTTGCTAGATTCTGCATAGTTTGTTTGGAAACTCACATCGACACCTCATGAAACAAGTGGATATAAACCCATCTGTTGACAAATGATGGAAATATACCAGATACTAGGACATATGTGCAATATACGGGCATATATTATGTGTAATAGGTCCAGGAGAGAGCAGTTTCACCCGCATAGAAGATACCGTTCTGGACGGGTGTTCACCCGAGCGCAGCAGCGATCGTCTCCGCATGGTAGGTGATGATCATAGATGCGCCCGCGCGCCGCATCCCGATGACCGTCTCCAGAGCGGCCGCGGTGGCGTCGACCCAGCCCCGCTCTGCGGCTGCCTGTAGCATCGCATACTCCCCCGATACGTTGTATGCAGCGACGGGGACGTCAACCGTCGATGCCACCTGCGCGACCACATCGAGATATGCCATAGCGGGCTTGACAATCAGCATATCTGCGCCCTCCTCGATATCGAGTCGTACCTCCCGGTCGATCGAACTCGGTGTCTGAGGATCCATCTGGTACTGTCGGCGATCGCCGAATCGGGGCGCACCGTCGGCGGCGTCACGGAAGGGACCATAGAACGAGGAGTGGAACTTGACGGCGTACGAGAGGATGGACACCGGAGCGTGGCCCGCGCCATCTAACCCCCTCCGGATGGCCCCCACCATCCCATCTGCCATCGCGCTCGGGGCGACGACATCAGCTCCAGCATCTGCGTGGGAGATCGCGATCGAGGCGAGTCTCGTGAGGGTCTGGTCGTTGTCAACGGTCATCGTGTGAGGAGCATCATCATCTGCCAGCACGCCACAATGGCCATGATCGGTGTATTCGCACAGACACACATCGGTCATCATGACCATCGGGGTCGATCCGACGGCACCAAGCGCCTCTTGGATGACCCCATCAGACGCATCTGCGCGTGAGCCGTTGGCGTCCTTCGATGAGGGGATGCCGAACAACAGGACCCCACCGATACCGAGATCGCTGAGGCGTCCCACCTCCGCAGGGACCGCATCCACGGGTAGCCGCTGCTGACCCGGCATGGATGCGATCGGAGCTGGGGCATCGATAGTCGCATCAACGAAGACCGGGGCGATGAGGTCTGCAGGTGCGATCGAGACACTCCGGACCAGCTCCCTGATGCCGTCACGTCGGAGCCGTCTGGGGCCCAGGTTGCTCACTCTGCCCCCTGTGCGACCGACAGGTCACCGGCCAGCACCGTTGCTGTCTGCCGGAGCCGTCGCAGCTCCACACGGAGATGTGATCCACACACGCCCACACGGACGTCCCGATGTCTGGGCGAGTAGACCGCCCGTTCCGCACAGTGGTGACACCGCATGGCTGTGAGATACCCCGAGCGGATGTTTAAGCGGTTCGTCACCCCGCGTGCATCAGGGCTGAACGGAACCGGTCATATGTTTGGACATCAACGCCCGCTGCACCCAATGTCCGACCATGTGCATCGCTGCCACCGGTCAGCAGCAGATCTGCAGCTGCCGCCATCTGCTCGAGTCTGCCCAGGTCGACCAGATCCTGCCGGTCCGTGCCGTACGGATAGAACGCCTCGATCGCATCCAGGCGGTCGATGGCAGCAGTCGCAGCGTCGAAGTCCGGGTATCGGTATGGATGTGCGAGTGAGATGAGTGCATCAGCCGCACGCAGGGTGTCGATCGCTACAGCTGCATCAGGGACCCAGCGCCTGACATAATGCGGACAGTCAGCACCGATGAGCTCGGTGAAGACCCGGTCGATCGTGTACCCGTCCACCGCTGCGACGACCGCAGCAGCGATCGTGGGCCGACCGATACCGGGTGAAGGGGACAGTCCCAGAGTCACATCCAGCGCGTCTTCGAGCGAGCGGATCATCGCCGCGGCTCGCTCGATACGCGAACGTTGGATTCTCCTCAGCATCGCATCCAACTGCGGAGTCCGGGTGACACCATAGCCGAGGAGATCGACACGCACGTCATCCAGGGTGACACGGATCTCGACTCCGCGGATCACCTCGACGCCCCCACTGTGCGAGATGCGGGCATCCAGCTGCGGATGGAGTCTGTCGTGGTCTGTGATGGCGATGGCGCGGAGTCCGATCTGAGCGGCTGTCCCAACCACCTCCCTGAGACACATCTGGCCATCAGAGGCGTCCGTGTGGATGTGCAGGTCTGCACAGATGGAGCTGCTCACGACCCAACATGGACGAGGGTGGGAATAACAGGCCGTATATTATCATATTAATATACCTCTGACAGTATTACTATGTTCATGGACAATAGTTAAGAATGTCACCGTTAATGAGTAGCTATGCGACTCAACGAAGCTGCACGACTGGTCCAATCGCATGAGTACCCCACGACAACCACAGACCTCATCACAGCGTACGGTGATCGAACCCTCCAGCTGCCGAACGGCGATGCCACGGTTGGTGAGGCGTTCCAGAACGCGGGAGAGGAGACGTATCCCACGGCGTCTGACGCAGAGGCGGCGCTCATGTGCGGTCTCGGCCATGCGGCGATTGGCCGGCGCTACTACAGTGACCGAGATGCGTACAGTGCGGGCGAAGAAGGACCGCAGCAGATCTCATTCTAGCCCGGCTGTAGCTGCAGGTCGATCGGCATTGACCCGATGGTGTACCCAGCGGGTGGCTCACCTGGGACATAGCGCACGACAGCTGCAGGTCGATGCCCGACCGCTGGCTGCTGCTCCAGGAGCATCTGCCACTCAGACCGACGGAAGCTGGAGCAGTCGACGACGAGCAGCACCCCACCACCATGCCGTGCCAACTGACCGTTCGACTTGACGGATGCTGTGTCCTTGATGGCACGGACCGGGGACGACGCCGATCGCCGCTGCGGTGGAAGGGGACGGGTGACCTCGACGAGGGTGCTATCCGCACCTATATTCACCCTGAAATCGATCGAATGACCGGTGGTCACGGGGGCTTCTGGCTCGAGGGCATACCCTGCATCAACGAGGAGCTTGGCGATGTTGAACTCCCCCATCGCTGCGGTCATCCGTGTGAAATCAACACCCTTCGAGGTGCCCAGCTTCCCTGCCATGATCTCTCGGTCATCATCGAACACCCCAGTGTTCAGCACCGCTTCGAGATGACCGAGCGCGTCATCCCGTGAGGCATCGGGGAACCCTGCTGCATGATCGTTGAAGAACCGGCGACTGGAATCACGGCCGTCCTTCGAGAGGAAGACCGGGAGGAAGAAGCGAGAGACCGCCGGGAACGACGCCAACCATGGGGTCTCATCGTGCAGCTGGGCAGTCAGTTCCCGCGTTGCCCATGTATGCAGGGGTCCGGGGACTGCATCGAACCCCATCTTATCCGTCTGCCACAGTGCCCGTGGTGTCTCCGTGTTGCCGAGCCAGAACACCCGATTGGGTCCGCGGATGAAAAAGGCGATATCGCCATTGTCCATATCGAATCGGTCGATGGCGAAGCCGCGCGGCGGCGCGAACCACGACCTACGCTGCGTGGCACCGATGTTGCCATCGAGATCGCGGAAGATCTTCCGGTGGATACGCTGGTCGCTCCAGGCGGATGTGTCATAACGGAATCGTAACGGGCGAGCCACAGATTATGATATATTCTCGCCGTCCGCGTATCACCCCTTCGATGCAGCCGGCAACATTATATATCATCATTATCCATGGTATGGTATACCATGTCTATGGGAGCATACGACGAGGCCGAGCATGAACGGCGAGAGCTCAAGTCTGGGATGATAGATGCGGACTTCTCGGAGGCTCGGCATGAGTTCCGTGGGACGGTCACCTACGAGGATGCAGGCACGCCCGAAGAGCTCATGGCGGTCTTCGAGCAGATCAAGCGGAAGTAACCACCGCAGACTCGAGGGTTTAACATCGGTGGACAAGTCGGTACCCCCATGTCGAGCGCGCGCTGTGATAGATGTCACAAACGGGTGCGCATCGCAGGGGGCATCGCTGACTTCTGGAGCTTCGAACAAGGGACCTCAGGGGGCATGACATTGATATTCGATGACCGTGAGGAATTCCTGTGCTTCGAATGCATGGAAATGCTCGATACTGATGAGGCGTGAGGAGCCACGGTGAAGCCGGCAGCGATCGACGCGGAGTTCCCAGCCCCCACGTACCGAGGGGTCCAAGCACAGGCCGTCGCGGATATCAGTGCGGCGTATAGCTCTGGTGCGAAGGTGGTCATCGTCCGTGCTCCGACCGGGACGGGCAAATCGTTGCTCGCCAGGGCAATCGCGGGTGCTGCAGACTCCGACGGCGGTGCCTACTACACCACACCACAGGTCTCTCAGCTCGATGACGTGGGCACGAACCCGTTGCTGGATGATATCGCGATCATCAGAGGCAAGCGCAACTACGGGTGTATCCTACCGGGAGACCGAGGCCAGCCGGTGAATCAAGCGCGCTGTGCACGGGATAGCAACTTCGACTGCCCAGAAAAGCAGCGCTGTCCGTACTTCGTCGACCGTGCGGCAGCCGCGGAGGCACCGATCGCGGGAATGACACTCGCGTATTTCATGCAGACTGCGGGCAGTGAGCTGTTCGACGCCCGGGATGTCATCGTGATCGATGAGGCCCATGGGCTGCTCGAGTGGGCAGAGATGTATGCGACCATCAAATTGGGGCCTCAGAACGTCCCCAGTTGGGAGGAGCTGCGCATCCCTGAACTAGATTCATCGCGGCCTGGTCGACGGGTCGTCGAGGCGGTCGAACAAATCCATGCGGACCTCGAGGGAACGCTGACCGATCTGGAAGCCGTCGGGAGCCTGACTGCACAGGATGTGCTTGAACGCGACCGGCTGCGTGAGCTCGTCGGTCGCATCGGGTGGTTCCGACGCGATGTGGAACAGATGCAACAGTCGGACCGGTGGGTGGTCGATCAGGCTGCTGACAGCGGGGCGCTCGCGATCAAGCCGTTGAACCCCGCCCCGTTCCTTCGCCACACGGTCTGGGACCGCGGTGTCCGCTTTGCTTTGCTGTCAGCGACAATATTGGATCCCGAGGCCTACTGTCGCGGGGTTGGCCTGCCCGGTGGTGGAGTCCGCACGGTCGACGTCCCACACACATTCCCCCTCCGACAGCGGCCACTGTTTGATGTGATGGTCGGGGAGATGACCTACGATGCACGGGCAGGGACACTCCCCAAGATCGGGGAGGTGTTGGTACGGCTGATGGCGGTGCATCCAGACAGCAAGGGGCTGGTGCACTGTCACTCATATGCGATCCAAGAGCATCTGTTCGAGCAGCTCACGACGGTCGGTGCAGCAGATCGGGTGATCAAGCACAGTACAGAGGACCGTGACCAGGTCTTGGATCGGTGGAAGCATGAGTCGGCACCGCAGGTGCTCCTGTCGGTGAAGATGGAGGAAGCACTCGACCTACATGATGACCTGTGCCGGTGGCAGCTGCTCTGTAAGGCACCATACCTGAACACGAGAGACTCCCGAGTGCAGCACCGGCTCGATGCCGGTGCATGGGACTGGTACAACAGGATGGCGTTGCGACGCATCATCCAAGCATGTGGTCGGGTCGTACGGTCGGCCGATGACTACGGTGAGACCTACATCGCGGACAGTTCGATCGGAGGACTCTTCGATCGGACCCAACAGCTGATGCCCTCATGGTTCCGCGAGCAGGTTTCAGCGATGCGACACCCCGAGCTGCCGCCCTACACGGAGGCGCTGGAGCGCGTCGGTGGGACGGAACCGCACCACGATCGACCGGGGAGGCCGGAACGCGGGCGTGGTGCGCTCGATGGGGTCTGGGGTGACGAGTGAGGTGTCACCGTGTGTCACGCCAAAGTTATTAACACTGTCATGAATGTTCATGATAGACCATGTACACCCATGGGCTCACCACCGCACTGACGCTGTATCGGCAGGGGACCATCGACCTCGAGACAGCTGCGGTATTGGCTGGCCGATCCGAGCAGGCGCTCCTGCTGGCCCACCGGCGACAAGGGGGGCGGCCTGGCAGCACCACCCCGGACCAGACCACTCGCCACGGGGCCACTGCAGATTGATCATTCACGCCTCTTGGCGCATCTGGCGGATGCTTGCCGCCGGGTCATCAGGCACCGGCCACACGCGGTCTGCATCGACGAACACGGTGACGACACCGGCTTTGATCACATCACCAGGTGGCTGACGCACCGTCACCGTCTGCATCGTCTTCGGATGCAGCACCTGCAGTGTGTCTTCTCCAGCGGGTGCCACGACGGTGGTTTCGAGGACATCATCTAGATGACCCAGCCTGTGGGCTACGGCGGCTGTATCCTGGTCGAGGTAGACCGGTATGTATGGCCCCAATTGGAGTCCCGTGATGTGCTCGCCGAGATTGGTGATCGCGATCGGTGACTCATACCCGTCGAGGCTGATGATGTCCCCAGTGGTGTATCGCGGCAGACGGACGGTGTACGTCACGCGATAGACCTCGTTCCCATCACCATCCTCCGTCACCAACGTCGGGTGGCTTCGTACCTCTCCCCCCAGACGGTCGGTGAGCTGTTTTGCGATCGCTCCACCGATCTGGTTCGTCGAGAGCTTGATGTCGAGGCCGTCCTTATTCCGCTGGACATCCGAGATGAAGGCGTTACGATCTCCAACATCGATACGACGTCGGATGTATGCACTGGCGATTGTTTCCGCCTGATTAAGCTCCGCATCGGTGGGGACACGCCCGGCAGCACGCACCTGTAGCACGCTCGCGAAATAGCCGCCTGCGATACGACCACATCGGTGACACTGCGCTGTGGCGAACGTGACGGTGACATGTTCCGATGCCAACGTCGGCTCCCCCCGGAGGGTGCCAGATAGCTCCACGTCGATCCGCACCTGATCACCCGTCGGCTCGTGCGCCACCAGGCCCCAATCATCCACCTCGATGGACCGATGGACCGCCACCATGTCCTCGACCTCTGCGGTTGCGAGCTGAACGCGTCCCGCATCCGTGTCCCGCCAGCGTTCACCCTCCTGGACCGCACCGCAGGTGCCACAGGTGGTGATCGTGTGCGTAGCAGGGACCTCCAGCGGCTCGATGACGGACAGATGACAGGGCGCACACAGCCCACCAGACCCTGCTGTCACTGCCGAGGACAGCTGCTGACCGCAGCGAGGGCAGAACCCCTGTGAAGGCATCGCCCCATGTAGAGGGTGACCGCGTTTAATCCGTGTGGGTACGCCGGCGGAATCCTTTTGCACCACAATCTGGCTATATTCAGTGATGGGTCTTGGCGCGGACATGTACCGACAGCAGATTCTGGAGCATTACAAGCGACCGCACCACTATGGGTCGATCGAGTCGCCGGATGTCGTCCACACCGGGCAGAATCCGTCCTGTGGTGATGAGATCACGATGGAGTTGCGATTCGATGAGGACGATGAAATCGAAGAAGTGGCGTTCTCGGGTGACGGATGTGCCATCAGCCAGGCTGCAGCAAGCATGCTGACGGACCGCCTCATCGGCATGAGCCGGCAAGAGCTCGAATCGTTGGACACGGCGTATGTGACAGAGATGCTGGGTGTGGAGATCTCCCCGATGCGGATCAAATGTGCCGTGCTCTCACGCCAGGTGGCACAGGACGCTGCGGCTCTGGATGCCGGTGCCGCAGACATCGAGCAGACGAGCACTGAGGACTGAGACCAGCGGGGACCTGCAGATTACTCGGGCTTGAGCCCTGCACCCTTCACGCGTATGATCGCCTCCCCATCCGGGAGGTTGGGAGCATCGACCAACCGGAAGATCCGCTTGTCACCCTTTGACTTGCGGATATAGATCCGGAAGGTCGAGGTGTGGCCGAGGATGTTGCCACCGATGGGCTTGGTTGGATCGCCGAAGTATGAATCGGGATTCGAGGAGACCTGATTCGTGACCAAGATGGCGGTGTTGTACAGGTCGCCGATGCGCATCAGGTCATGCAGGTGCTTGTTGAGCTTCTGCTGACGTGGCGCGAGCTCACCGCGGCCCACATACTCTGCGCGGAAGTGAGCGGTGAGTGAGTCAACACAGAGCAGTCGAAGTGGTGCGTCGGATTCCTCCAACTCTGAGGCGAGCTCCTTCGCCTTCTCCGCCAGCAGGATCTGGTGATTGGAGTTGAACGCCTTCGCGACGTGGATCTTGTCCAGGAACTCCCCGAGCAACGCCTCCATCGCTGCGTCCTCACCGGGTGCGCCATCGATCTCATACTCCTGCAGGAGTGCATCGATGATGCCATCATCCAGCCCCCGGACCATGTCATCGATCCGTTCCGGTCTGAAGGTATCCTCCGAGTCGATGAAGATACATGAGCCCCCGAGGCCACCATGCTCAGGCGGAAGCTGAACGTTCACGGCCATCTGATGTGTCGCCTGGGACTTCCCAGAGCCGAACTCGCCATAGACCTCCGTGATCGACTGTGTTTCGAGGCCACCACCGAGGAGATCATCCACATCGGAGACCTGCCACGATAGCTTCCCGATCTGCTCGCGCCGTTCGAGCACCATCGCACCGGTCTCGAACCCCCCGATATCGGCAGCATCCCTGGCGGCCATGATGATATCTGCAGCTGTGGACTCGCCCACATCTGCGGTGTTGGACATCTCTCCTGGGCTCGCGACCGCAATCGCCTGATAACTATCGAAACCGGCCTCCGCGAGTTTGTCTGCCGTCGCAGGGCCGACACCTGGGAGGCTCTCGAGATCATCTCTTACCATACATCATGCTGCAGCGAGAGGGGGCTTAAATTGTCGTTAACACCTTAGTGAAAGTGATATCATCACCCACTACCCCAGGGGTGTTCGCCCGGAGATGGGGGCCACAGCGGGTACCAATAATCCCGATCGTCCTCGATGTCAAGTTCACCGTCAAGGACCGCAGCCAGCTTCTGCTCGCCGCGGACATCGCGTTCGTCCCCCGCGATCGGGAGGAATGGGTAGTACCCACCCCGGCGGAAACTGTAGACCCAGTAGGCCCGATCTTCGGCAGAGACGAATCCGAAGACGGCAACGAGCAGGCGTGATCCGTACCCCTGTGTGATGAACTCATCAGCGGCGAAATGGATCGAGGTCAACAGGTCCTCGGGATCTTCGTCGTGGACCACGACCCATCGCCAACCGTGCTCATCGGTCTGGACGTCGAACTCCGTCCCCGTGGTCGCCGCCCCAGCATCCAAGATCGCCCGGACGTCATCCAGAACCGCAGTGAAGTCGGTGCTGTCGACACCCGAAAAGCACAGTGCGGCAGACTCTGCTGGTCGGTACCCGAGGTCTGCATCCATGGTGAGATAGGCAGTCCCCATCCCAAAGAGGGCATCCGCGTCTGCAGCCCGTGTCGCATCTGCCTCCGCCCCGATCCCGAGCACCGAGCGGAGTCCATCGAGGATACCCATCAGCTATTCAGGCGCGCTCGAGCTCAACGGACAGATCGTTCAACCGGCTGATGCGGCGGTCCGTCGGGGGGTGCGTGCGGAACAGTCGGCCAAGGAACCCCGACTTGATTGGGATGATGAAGAATGCGTTCATCTCGGCCTGCTCACGGAGGTCGCGCTGTGGCACCTTGTCGATCCGACCATCGATGCTTCGGAGTGCTGAGGCCAGCGCCCCCGGATTGCCGGTGATCAGTGCAGCCCCACGATCTGCGGCGAACTCACGGTAGCGTGAAAGCGCACGGATCAGCAGGAAGGAGATGATCCACACCGCAAGGGATGCGAGCAGCGCCACGATGAAGCCCCCTCCCTGACGGTTCCGCCCACCACCGAACCAAAAGCCCATGCGGACGATCATAAACGCGACCGTCGAGAGGAACGACGCGATTGTCATCACCATCACGTCACGGTTCTTGATGTGCGCCAGCTCATGGGCCAGGACGCCCTCGAGCTCTTGTGCATCGAGGGTCCGCAAGAGTCCGGTGGTGACAGCGACGGTTGATTTCTTCTGCGACCTGCCAGTGGCGAACGCATTTGGGACCTGAGAGTCTGCGACCGCGACGGTCGGCTTCGGCAGATCCGCCTGTTGGCTCAGTCGCTCGACCATCCGATGCAGCTGAGGGTAGTCGTTTGCATCGACCGCAGACGCCCCCATCGAGTAGAGTGCGAGCTTGTCGCTGAAGAAGAACTGCACGAAGACGAACACCCCCATGAGCGGGAGGAACATCGCGTAGTTCGCTGACCAAAGGGCGCCTATGAACGCCAGGTAGACCGCGAACAGCAGGAACATGGTGACGACCATTCTACCACGGAGCCCCCAGTCTTGTTTCCATTGCATACACAGAGGAGGTCTCGCGCGCGCTAAACTGTGTTGGAGCCGTCAGGCGAAGAGCTCACGCGCGGTGTCGACGGCGTCGATGAGTGCATCCACCTCGGCGGTGGTGTTGTAGATGTAGAATGAGGCCCGCGCAGAGGCGGGGATCTCCAGTGTGTCATGCAGAGGTTGGGTGCAGTGGTCCCCCGCACGGATCGCAACCCCAGCATCATCGACGATGCTCGAGAGGTCATGTGCATGGACCCCGTCGAGATTGAACGCAACCAGTCCGCCGCGGCGCTTTCCCGACGGACCGTAGATGTCGATGTCTCCAGTCTCGGCGAGTCGGTCATAGGCGTATGCTGTGAGCGCATCCTCGTGGGCGCGGACCCGCTGCATGCCGATCTCCTCGAGGTAGTCGATGGCTGCATGCAATCCGATCGCCTCCGCGATCGGCGGGGTACCCGCCTCGAACTTCCAGGGAAGCTCCTCCCATGTGCTGTCCTCGTAGGTCACACGTCTGATCATCTCCCCACCATACAGATATGGCTCTAGGTCTTCGAGAATCGACTCGCGACCCCAGAGCACACCGATGCCCGTCGGGCCCAACATCTTGTGACCGGAGAATGCGAGGAAGTCAGCACCGAGCTGACCGACATCGATCGGTCGGGTGGGGACGGACTGTGCACCATCGACGAAGCAGTACGCATCATGCGTGTGTGCAAGCTCTGCCAGCTCTGCGACCGGGGCGATCGTCCCCAGTGTGTTCGAGATGTGCACCACCGAGACCATCGCAGTTGATGCGTCGATCAGCGTCCGCGCCGCATCCATGTCGAGTGCACCGTCGTCTGTCACTGGAATGTAGCGTAGCTCCGCACCGGTGCGCCTGCAGACCTGCTGCCAGGGCACGAGCGAGGCGTGATGTTCCATCTCCGTGACGACAACAGAATCATCCGGGCCCAGCGTCCGGAGCCCCCAGCCCTGTGCGATCAGATTCATCGACTCTGTCGTGTTCTTCGTGAAGATCACCTCCTCACGGCCAGCGGCGCCGATGAAGGACGCCACCGCATCATGAGCGGCCTCGTATGCCATCGATGCCTCCATCGACAGTTGATGGATACCACGATGGACGTTGGCGTTGTATGTCTCATAGTACTGAGACATCGCATCGATCACCGACTGGGGGGTCTGGCTCGTCGCTGCGTTGTCCAGATACACCAGCGGGGTCTGTGCATCTGGTGATGGTCCAGGGGTGTCGACCGAACCCCCGACCTTCCGCGTGAGGATGGGGAAGTCGGTCCGGATGGACTCCACATCCAGAGGTGTCAGCGATTGGATTCCCATTGCCCCTCCTCAGGGGCGGAGGGGTAACATGCCTTCGGTCACCTCAGAGCCACAGGAGCTGGGCGTGTGGCTGTCCGGCGACGTGCAGCACCCGTGTCTCATCGACGAGGCCCGCATCGATGGCCGCCTCGACGGATTCTTCGCCCACGATGTTCACCACATCGGCTGCCTCGATCGCGTTGACCGCAGCGGCCGCGCTCATCTCCTTCGCCTCAGGGCCACCATAGAACTCCTCGGTGACATCCAGTCGGAGCTCACCCTCCCGATAGCTCTCACCGATACATGCGTGATCACAGAGGCTGACCAGCCGTCCCTTGGGGGTTGCGCGCTCGCGAACGACGATCATGTCTCATCCAGCAGTGCTGATTCGGTCTCACTCCGGAGTGTATCTGCCCGTTCCTGTGCCTCCTCCGCCGCGGTATCACGGCCGAGCTCCTCGAGGGCCCTCGCACGCTCTTCGTACAGCTCTGGGGTGCGCTCGCCAAGTCTTTCAGCGTTCTCGAGAGCAGTGAGTGCCTCCTCATGCAGCCCCCGTGTGTTCGCGAGGAATCCCCGGTTGTACCACGCCTGCGGGAGGCGAGGGTCAAGTTCCACCGCACGCTCGGCGTGGTCGAGCGCATCTGTCTGCTGCCCCCCCTCCCAGAGGGCATACGCCAGGTTGGTCTCGGCAGCGGCAGCGAGATCGGACCGTGCGTCGATCTGCAGCGCCTCTTGGTATGCGCCGATTGCCGCGTCCCACTCCTCGAGCTCAGCGTGGGCGACCCCCTTGTTGACCCACGCCTCCTGGTGCGAACGCGACCCATCCTCAGCGAAGCGTGCGGCACGCTCGAAGGTGTCCACCGCCTCCTCATGGCGCTGGATCTGCATGTACGAGATGCCCACGTCCAACAGGGTCTCCACGTCGACCTGATCCGTGTTGATGTTGCGTTCATCGAGGATATCGGTCAGCACACGCGCATCGACAGGGTCCACTTTCGTAGGGTCGACACGGAGCTCGGGTGGGTCGAGGGTGAACTCCTCGTAGGTGGGATCGAGTCCCTGGCCCGTCGAGAAGGTGTGCTCCTCATCATCCTGCGGGTCGGTCATTGTCCGGTTCAGGGGTGAGTGCTACATGATTCCGTCGGTGCGAGCCACCCAAACAAGAACGCTTTAACCCCGAGCGGTCCGGCTGTGCAGGTATGAGCAAGAAAACGAAGGCGAAGAAAAAGCGGCTGGCGAAGCTCACCCGTCAGAACACGCGGGTGCCGACGTGGGTCATGTTGAAGACGGACCTGAAGGTATCACAGAACCCCAAGCGCCGCAGCTGGCGGATGAGCGACACGGACGAGTGACATGAGCGCAGGTGAAATCGACGAGCGGGTGATCACCGTCCCGCTTCGAGACGTCTCTCGGGTGTCGGTGCAGGACCGCGCGAAGCGGGCGATGAAGATCATCCGGGAAGATCTCGCACGGCAGTTCGGGGTGGATGTCGAGGAGATCCGGCTTGACCCGTCGGTCAACGAGGCGGTCTGGGCTCGAGGCGGCCAGAAGCCCCCACGACGGATTCGCCTCCGGGCCGGGCGGTTCATCGACGAGGGTATCGTCGAGGTCGAGCCAGCGGAGTAGCGTGCTCAGGACCGCGTTCGCCGGTTCCCCATATGTCGGGGTCTTCGCGGCGGCTACCCCGAACGGGGTGATCGTCCGCCCGGATATCGGCGACGAGGTGGCTGAGGCCATCGTCGATGAGCTTGGCGTGGATGTGATCAGGACGACTATCGGAGGGACCGCGACCGTCGGCGCAGTGTGTGTTGGGACCGCCGCCGGTGCGGTGGTGACCAATCAGCTCACCCAGACAGAGCGTGAGCGCATCGAGGACGCGCTCGCTGTGCCGGTGGCTACCGTGCCTGGACCCATCAATGCGGTGGGGAACGTCGTCGTGGCGAACAGCACGGGCGCACTCGTACATCCAGACCTCGATGATGCCACTGTGAAGACCATCGCTTCGACGCTCGGGGTCACCGTTCGGCGGGGGACCCTCGCCGGGGTCGGTACCGTGGGGATGGCTGCAGTGGCGAGCGATGCTGGCGTGTTGAGCCATCCGAAAGCCTCGGAGGAGGAGCTCACCATGCTCGAGGAGGTGCTCGAGGTCCCCGCTGATATCGGTACGGTGAACTATGGGGGACCGCTGATCGGCTCAGGCCTAATCGTGACGGGGGCTGGCTACATCGCTGGTAGCGAGACGACCGGACCGGAGTTGACACGTATCGAAGAGACGTTGGGCTACCTGGACGGGTAGCAAGATTCTTTCCGCCAGCGGTGTGGTCATCGGTATGACCGAGGATTCTGCGATCGGGAACGTGTGCCGAATGGGGGGAGGCCGATGAGTGCGGCTGACCTGCAGGGTGCGATGGCCCAGCTATCCCAGGAGCTGCAGCTTATCAACCGGCAGATCGACCAGCTCGAATCAGAGGTGACGCAGATCCGCACCCAACAGACATCGATGCGCGAGGCAGTGCGTGCGATCGGGGAGCTCGATACCGGCGCGACCGTCCAGGTCCCCCTCGGGGGCGGAGCATTTGTCCGGGCGACGATTGAGGATATCGACGAGGTGATCGTGGACCTCGGTGGCGACTACGCCGCAGAACAGGATGCGACCACCGCCACAGAGACCATCACGCGCAAGCGGGAGGCGTTGGATGAGCGCGCCGAGGAACTCCTGGCAGAACTGGAAGAGGTCGTTGCACGACGCAGCGAGGTGGAGCAGCAGGTCCAAGCGGTCCAGCAGCAGGCGCAGATGCCCCCGCAGGGCGAGTGATCGAAGACGATGTTCGATGGGCTCCGCGATCGGTTCAAGCAGTTCCAAGGGGAGATCACCGGAGAGGAGGATGGGCCGGGAACCCTCGAGCGTGCTGGTGCGCTCGCGCGCGGACAGGTCATCATCGAGGCGGAGGATCTCGAGGAACCGCTGTGGGAGCTGCAGATGGCACTCGTGCAGTCGGATGTGGAGATGCGTGTCGCTGAAGCAATAGCGGCTGCAATCGAGACGCGGCTGGTCGGACAGCGCCGTGCACAGGTTGCGACGACGCAGGGGATGATCGAGGAGGCGCTGGCCGATGCACTGTTAGAGGTCATCAGCGTGGGGCAGTTCGCATTTCTCGAGGCAGTCGAGACCGCAGCACCACCGGTCACGATCATCGTCACAGGGATCAATGGGGTCGGTAAGACCACCACGCTCGCGAAGCTCGCATTCACGCTCGAACAGCGGGGGCTCTCGGTGGTTCTCGCCAACGGCGACACGTATCGGGCAGGGGCGAATGAGCAGTTGCAGGGTCATGCAGATGCGCTGGACATCCGGCTGATCAGTCATGAGCAAGGTGGGGATCCGACGGCGGTGCTGTACGATGCGATGGAGTTTGCCCAGGCGAATGAGATCGATGTGATCTTGGGCGATACCGCGGGCCGGCTGCATACATCCACAGACCTCATGGCGCAGTTGGAGAAGATCAATCGGGTGATCGACCCGGAGTTCACGCTCTTCGTGGATGAGGCGATCGCTGGACAGGACGCGGTGCGACGGGCAGAGGAGTTCAATGCGGCAGCCCCGTTCGACGGGGTGGTGCTCACGAAGGCTGATGCTGACCCTGATGGGGGGGCTGCCATCTCGATCGCGCATGTGACCGAGGCGCCTGTGCTGTTCCTGGGGGTCGGACAGGAGTACGATGACCTGCAGCGGTTCTCGCCAGAACAGGTCGTCGAGCAGATCGTCAGCGGGTGACGACAACCACTTTACCGCGGCGTGACTGATGTGTTCTCATGGTGATGGACAGCCTCGGGGGGTCACTCCGCAAGACCGTGGATGCCCTCCGTGGCAAGGCACGACTGGATGCTGAGGACGTCGATGAGGTCGTCCGGGAGATCCAGCGGTCGCTGCTGGCGGCCGATGTGGAGGTCAGCCTTGTCATGGAGCTGTCTGAGCAGATCAGGGACCGCGCACTCGCGGATGATCCGCCAGCGGGGACGTCCGCGCGTGATCATGTCCTCAAGATCGTGTATGAGGCACTCGTCGATCTAATAGGCGACTCGACGAGCCTCCCGCTGGAACAGCAGACGATTCTCCTCGCGGGGTTGCAAGGTGCGGGGAAGTCGACGAGTGCGGCGAAGATCGCGTGGTGGTTCTCGACGAAAGGGCTCCGCAGTGCTGTGATCCAGACCGACACACACCGTCCGGGTGCCTACGAGCAGAGCAGACAGATGGCAGAGCGGGCGGAGGTCGCATTCTACGGCGACCCTGATGCGGAGGATGCGGTCGCACTCGCACAGGAGGGGTTGGACGCGATCGGGGAGGTGGATGTGACTATCGTCGACACCGCGGGGCGACACGCCCTGGAGGCGGATCTGATCGATGAGATCGAAGCGATCGCGGATGTGGTCGACCCCGATGCATCGCTGTTGGTGATCGATGCGGGGATCGGTCAGGAGGCGACAGAGCAGGCCGAACGGTTCGATTCGGCGATCGGGATCGATGGGGTGGTCGTGACGAAGCTGGACGGGACAGCCAAGGGTGGTGGTGCGCTGACGGCCGTCAACAGCAGTGACGCCTCGATCGCCTTCTTGGGGACCGGGGAGACCATCAAGGACATCGAGCGGTTCGAGCCCAACGGATTCATCTCCCGTCTCCTGGGCATGGGCGATCTTCAGCAGCTCGCCGAGCGTGTCGAGCGGGCGATGGCGGCGACCGAGGCCGATGATGATGAGTGGTCACCCGAGGACCTTCTGGAGGGGCCGTTCACGTTGAATGACATGCGACAGCAGATGCAGACGATGCAGCGGATGGGGCCCCTCGATCAGGTGCTAGATATGATTCCAGGGATGGGCGGCGGGCTGATGGACCAGTTACCGGATGATGCGATGGATGTGACACAGGACCGCCTGGTGACGTACGATGTGATCATGGACTCGATGACGTCGGCGGAACTGGAAGATCCATCGATCATCGGACAGTCACGAGTCGAACGGATTGCACGGGGCGCAGGGACAGACCCATCAGCGGTGCGGGAGCTGATCGAACAGCACCGGATGATGGAACGGGCCATCGGGCAGTTCCAGGGGATGGGCGAGGGAGACATGCAGCGGATGATGAAGCGGCTGCAGGGGCAGGGCGGCCTCGACCCGTTCGGCGACTGAGCTTCCGCGGATGTGTCGAACCACTGGGGGCTCCCAGGGGGCCCTGGCGTGAGCACAGCGGGGGTTGTCGGGGAGATCCTGCTGCGTGTCCTGCGGATCTCCGCACTGATCGTCGTCGGCGTGTACCTTGCGAATGTCGCGGTCGACCGAGGCGTGATCGAGACGATCGCACGGGGGTCGCGATGGTTGACACGCCCGGCGAACCTCCCCGATGAGGTGGGCACGGCGATCATCACCACCGCTGCATCGACGACGGCGGGATATGGCATGTTGGCGGAGTTCCGCAGTCAGGGACGGCTCTCAGACACCGAGACGGTCATCGCCGTGGTGATGAACACCTTCTTCGGGTTCGTCCAGCATATCTTCACGTTCTATGCACCGGTGCTGATCCCGATCTTGGGACTCCAGGTCGGGCTTCTGTACGTCTCATTCCGTGCTGCTATCGCACTGGCGATCACGCTCTGTGGGGTCCTGCTGGGGGCGATGCTGCTGCGGTCGCCAGATGAGACCGCAGACAGGCGCACATCAACACGTGCCAGAGGTCCCTCGGGGAACGCAAGGGAGCGGACGGTGCGGACCGTCCGGCGGATCATCCCACGGCTGACGGTCGTCTACGCGGTCGTGACCTACCTTGTCGAGGTCTATGATCTCACAGCGATAGAAGCCGTCGGGAGCCCGCTTGTGGCGTCTGTGGATCTCCCGACAGCGGCCGTTGGGGTGATCGCGATCTTCACGCTGGATACCACCGCTGGGGCGGCCACGATCGCACCACTGATCGGCACGGTGTTCACCACCCAGACCGCAGTGGCAACCCTCCTGATCGGTGGGGTCGTCTCGTTCACCGTCTCGACATTCAAACGGTCGATCCCCTTTCAGGTCGGCGTGTGGGGACCAGAGTTTGGCATGAAGATCGTGTTCGTCAACACCATCTTCAAGATCGTCTTCATCAGCATCGCAGTCGGCGCGCTACTCAGTGTCTGATGTGTCGGTGAGCGGGACGCCATCGGCTGTCGGAGGGGCGACCACATCGAGAAGTGCAGCCGCACCACCGGCCGGCAGATAGACCACCACGTCGATCAGGCCAAGCTCTGGGGGACTGCCGACTGCGAAATTCAGCAGGTCGGCAGTCGCCGCCTGCTTGTTCAGCTGGAAGTGCAGATGCCGATCTGCGTTATCGACATCGATAGCCGATCGTGCGGTGTCGAGGATGCGCTGCTGGTGCAGATGCTCGCTCAGATGATCCAACGATCGGCCACGCGCGATCAGTCCGCCCCTGACGGGTGAACAGACCGAATCGGGGAACAGCTCATGCACCGCAGCGGTGACCCGGTCCATCGACTCGGTCGGATGCACCGGTGTCCTGATGATGACGTATGGGTCGCTCATCCATCCATGTGCACGGCGAGGTGCTGCTCGATGCTCGCCTCGAACGCCGTCAGTGTTCCCGTGTTCGCGATGGTGACATCAGCTGTATCGATCAGTGTGGTCATGCCGAATCCAGCCTCTCGTGCCTCGCGACTGCGGAGTGCATCGACGTCGACATCGGTACTGTCGCGTGAGCGGTCTGCTAACCGGTCTGCGCGCAGGTCGAACGGGGCCTCGATGGCCACGAGAATGATCTCCTCGGTCTGAAAGGCCTCCTCGAACGCAGCTAGTTCCTCTGGTGACCGGAGACCGTCGATCACGACCACAGCATCATGGTCCAGGGCCTCTGCGACGTAGGGGACCGCACGGTCTGCCACGGCGGTGGGGCCGTCTTCCTCGCGGATCGCCCGTGCGATCGTCCCGTGCCCCGTCGCAGGATCTACGCCACGATCTTCGCAGACTGCGCGGATCACGTCACCCATCGAGACGACCGGAATCCCATGCTCGGCGGCCACACGTGCGAACTCACCCTTCCCACTGCCAGGGAGTCCGACGGTGGCGAAGATGGTCATACATCGGTTCTCGGGCCAGGTTGATTAGCGATTCCGCTCTTCTCGTCTATGCGCATCATTGAAACCAGGACATGTGGTACATTCGATGGGGCGCGTAGCTCAGTTGGACAGAGCGTCGGACTTCTAATCCGACGGTCGCGGGTTCGAATCCCGTCGCGCCCGTTCACCCTGGGGTGGTCACATCAAGCCGCCCATACCGCCCATACCACCCATGCCGCCCATACCGCCCATACCGCCCATGCCGCCCATGCCGCCCATACCACCGGCGCCGGCGGCGCCCATCTCATCTTCCTCATCATCATCACCACTCGAGCGAAGCTCGCCAGCAGCGATCACATCGTCGATGCGGAGGATCATCACGGCGGCCTCGGTGGCAGATTCGATGGCCTGCGTCTTGACGCGGAGCGGCTCAACGATGCCATCGGTCGACATGTCGATGATCTCGCCGGTGTAAGCATCGAGACCGGTGGCCGTCGCACCACCATCATGGCTCTTGCGAAGGTCCACGAGCGAGTCGATCGGGTCCAACCCCGCATTCTCAGCAAGGGTCCGCGGCACGATGTCCAGGGCATCCGCGAAGGCCTCGACAGCGAGTTGCTGTCGACCCCCAACGGAGTCCGCGAAGTCGCGCAGTGCGATCGATAGGACGGTCTCCGGTGCGCCACCTCCGGGTACGACCGCTCCCTCCAACAGCGTCGCACGGACAACACCAAGGGCATCTTCGATCGCACGCTCCAACTCATCGACAACATGTTCGGTCCCCCCACGGAGGACCATCGTCACCGACTTTGCGTCCTCGACATCCTCGACGAAGACGCGCTCGTCACCACCGATATCTTTCTGCGCGACCGAGCCCGCGAAGCCGACATCATCGGCCTCCAGGTCGCCCACAGCCCCGACGACGGTCGCACCAGTCGCTCGTGCGAGATTTCTGAGGTCGGTGGACTTCGCGCGGCGCACCGCGATGATCCCCGCCTGCGCCAGGAAGTGCTGTGCCATGTCATCGATCCCATCACCCACGAAGACAGCCCCGACATCCAGGTCGCTCAGATGATCGACCATCGCCTGCAGCTGGGTCTCCTCCTGTGCGAGGAACGCCTCGAGCTGCTCCGGATCGGTGACGTTGACCTCCGCATCGATCTCCGTCTCGCGGACCTCCATCGCCCCATCGATCACCGCGATGTTCGCATCCTCAACCACATAGGGCATGTTCTCATGGACCCGCTCCTTGTCGATGATCACGCCCTCGATCAGCTCCGAATCAGCGATCGCACCACCGACGACCTTCTCGATCGACACGTGATCGGTGTCGATGCCATGTGCGTCCTCGATGGCCAACACCGCATCCACGACGAGCGTCGCGAGCTCCTCTCGTGACGCCTCTGCCCCCTTCCCGGTCATCGCGGTGATCGCGACCTGTTCGAGGGCTGCATGGTCGTCCGTCGACACATCATCGGCGAAGTCGATGAGGAGCTCTTTCGCATGGGCGGCCGCCTCCCGGTACCCCTGTGCGATCGTGGTCGCATGGACATCCTGCTCGAGCAGCGCCTCGGCCTGATCGAGCAGCTCACCTGCGACGATGACCGCCGTCGTGGTGCCATCACCAACCTCGTCCTCCTGCGTCTCGGAGACCTCGACGATCATGTTCGCCGCGGGATGGTCGATATCCATCTCCTTCAGGATGGTCACCCCATCGTTCGTGACGACGACACTCCCGCCAGAATCGACGAGCATCTTGTCCATCCCCTTGGGACCCAGGGTTGTCCGGACCGACTCGGCAACGGCCTTTGCGGCATTGATGTTCATCTGCTGTGCGTCGCGACCCTGTGTCCGCTGAGACTCATCACTCAGGATGATCAGCGGCTGGCCCTGCTGCATGCGTTGCGACATAATCGCTTACAGATTGATAGTTATTCTATAAAAAATGCGTGGTTAGAGGCCACCCAGTCCCGCACCGTGTGCCCGCTCTGCGTGGCGCCGCTCCAGATATGCGTAGACCGCCCCGTGGGGCGCACCATCGAGGAGCATGCCCACCGCATGACGTACGACTGCGACCTCCTCAGGGCTGCCGATGATGCCGACGGTCGACCCGCGGATGACTACGGCTGCGCCACTGAGCTCTTCGATCAGCTCACGGGTCCGACCACCCTCCCCGATCACGCGCCCCTTCTGTCGCTGCATATCGTTGCTGTTGCGGGTGTGCGACGTCAGGTCGATGAGCTCGAACGTGCACAGCTCATCGGCGAACAGCTGCATCGCATCCGATGGGGCAAAGCCGCGTCCGATGGCCTTGACCACATCTGTCGCTGTGAGCCCTGCGATAGGGTCATCCACGGGGTCGACCTCCACCGCGCCCGTCTGAGAGTCGATGTTGAGTCGCACACCTCCCGCGTCCTCGATCGCGCGCATCGTCTCGCCACCTGCACCGATGAGGGCACCGATGCGGTCCTGTGGGACTTTGAGGTGGTGCATATCCCTGCCTGGGGGGTGGGCCGATTTAAGCGGCCTGTCATCCGTCGCCACTGACCCACTCCATGAGGCCAGTAGCTGTGATGTCTACACCGAGGTCGGCGAAGAACCGGGCGATGTTCTCACAGTCACGGTGCAGGAACTCATCCGCACGCGGGTGGTGAACGGTCACCGCCTGCCCCAAGTCGATCAGCACCAGTTCGCCCTCGTGGATGATCATGTTGTACTCCGAGAGATCGCCATGGACGAGGCCTGCTGTGTGCAGCCGGCGCATGTACTCTCGGACGACCTCGAACGCCGTCTGGGGGTTCTCGATGTCCACCTCATTGAGGCGGCGGGCGCGATCGGTGACCGCCCCGACAAGCTCCATGACGAGGACATTCCGTTCGACCGCGATGGGCACGGGGACGCGGACACCGGCCGCATCAGCGCGGCGCAGGTTGGCGAACTCCTTGCGGGTCCATGCGAGGACCACCTTCCGCTTGTCCGATCCGATACCCCGGAACCGCGGGTCGCCCTCCAGATACGCGCGCATCTGGCGGAAGTCCGAGGCGTTGACGCGGTATATTTTCACCGCGACATCGTCGCCATCCCCACCCCTGGCCTCGTAGACGTTGGCCTCCTTGCCGGTGGAGATGGGACCGCCGATGGCCGCGAGGACATCATCCTGTACGAGCTTGTACAGCGCCGCGAACGTCGCATCATCGAAGACCGATGCCTCGACCTTGAACGCCTCTGCGTCGCGGAGCTGTGCCTGGAAGGTCTCGAACTCCCGATCGCGGCTCCGTGCAATCCGATCTGCGGCGCTGTCTGTGACATCGATCTCCTCCCAACTCGCGGCCAGATCGGGTGTGTCCTCGAGATCGTCGCTCGTCACTCGATGTACCCCGCACCGCGCAGTTGCTCGGCAGCCGCAGGTTCATACCGGTGGGTGATATCGCCCTTCGCATCCTGCCACTCCCACGGCTCGACGAGCACCACATCCCCCTCTCGGATCCACACGCGCTTCTGCATCCGACCGGGGATACGAGCGGTCCGGTCGGTCCCGTCCGCACACCGCACACGGACCCGGTTCGCCCCCAGCATATCGGTGACTACCGCGAAGGTCTCCGCATCTGTGGGCAGGCGGAGGTCGGGGTCCCTGCCGTCTCCGGCTGGCATGCACTTGCCAAGTCCCCGTCGCTGTATAACTGTTATTCAGCCCCGCCCAGCGTTGCGCGGCCGGGTGCGATCAGGGCATCCATGTAGGAGGCCAGTGCGGTCTTCGCATCGGCAGGATGGAGGTTCCCGTCATCGATCGCAGCCTCAAGTCCAGCGTACGTCTCGAAGGTGAGCGGTCCGCCATACTCCTCGGGCCGTTCGATCTGCACCGTCTCCACACGGGGGAACACGTGATATTCGAACAGCTCGAGGACCGGGTGTCCCCGTGCGTCCCCTGCATCCGTCGGTGTGGGGTCGGCTGTCGGCGGACAGTATGCCGCGTTGACCTTCTCCTCGATCGACGCCGTGGAGTCATCCATCGAAAGGGTCACGCCTGCCGATGAGGACATCTTGCCGACCCCCGTCGTGAGATCGGAGATCAGTGGGGTGTGCAGGCATGTCGGCGCATCGTACCCCAGCCGCGGGAGCATATCGCGGGCGAGCATGTGGACCTTCCGCTGTTCGGTCCCACCGATGGCGAGATCGATGTCCAGATGGACGATGTCCAGCGCCTGCATCAGCGGATAGATGGCCTGTGAGACGGTGGGGCTGCTCGCACCTGCGATCTCCGCCATCGACCGCTGTGCTCGTGGCAGTGATGTCTCCACCGCGAGTCGGTGTAGCTCCATGGTGTACCCCTTCTCCAGCTGGAAGGATGAGCCCAAGACGAACTCCGTCGCACTGGAGTCCAACCCGTATGCGAGGAACTGCGACTGCATCTGTTGAGCGGTCGTCTGAATCTCCTCCATCGTCCCCTTCCCGTTGAGATACGCGTGGACATCCGCCAGCAACACGATGACCTCGAAGCCGACCGACTGGAGCTCGATGAGCTTCGTGGCGGTGAGCATGTGCCCCGCGTGCAACACCCCTGATGGTTCATACCCAACGTACGCCCGCTTGCCATCGGGGGCCTCCGCGAGCATCTCGACCTCCTCAGGCGTGACCGCCTCGGCCACATTGTTCAGAATCTCTGCGGCCACATCCATGCAACCAGACTCCTCAGTGATGCGTTTAGTCCTTCTGTTGCTCCGTGCGGATAGACAACTTAAGCAGGCGACGAGCCAAGGAACTGCATGGCTCAGACGCGGTCACCTGCGCTGCTGTTAATGGGGCTCGTCCTGCTGGTGTTCGTCCCCATGGTCGTGATGTGGATCGTCGTGGGGCCGGGGGACCTGTTGGTACCGTTCTTCGCGTTCAGCGCGTACTTTTTGATCGGGCATGTGCTGGTCCCGGGGTGGGTCTACCTCGACGCCACACGGCGGGCCGACCAGTGGCGGACATTGTTCACCGCCGTGGCATTCTTCATACCTATTGCCGGGCCACTCGGCTACCTCTTGCGACGGCAGTTCGGGTGATCAGGACTCGCCAGGACCGTTCGCACGGTGCTCGGAGATGATCTGATCGACCATGGATGCGCGGTCTGCTCGGCGACGATCACGCGCGGAGTCCTGCCAGCGGTCGATCGCCAGATCGACGTCTGCACGCTGTGCGACCGCGAGGTCGTCGACCTCCTGGATTGGCACCGATGCGGCATCACAGACGGGGATCGACCCGGTGAACAGGACATCATCCGCGTCGGCCGAGAGGTCGCCCCCATCACGGATGACCAGCCGGGGGTTGAGCTCCACGAGCCGTTCTGCGGTCGATCGTCCCGCGCCAGACGCGTCTCGGAGATAGATCACATCTCCCGCGACGATGCCCGTCCCCTCGACCGCAGCATCGATCCCATCGTGGGTGAACTGCTCGACGATCTTCACCGACGCCAGTGCACGATCACTGTCGAGCTCCACCAGGTCGGCGTGGTCCAGCCGCCACAGCTCCTTGAGCCGCTCGAGCTTCTCCTCGAGCGCTGCTGCGTGCTCACGGACGGATGTGAGCTCCTCCTGGAGGCGGTCACGGTCACGTTCCAGCCGGCGGACACTGCGTCGTTCCCGGACAGCTCGGCGATCTGATCGGCGGGCCGCAGAGAGGTCCTCCTCGAGTGATGCGATCGTCGACTCGTGGTTGGTGACGCGGTCCTGGAGGGTCTCGATCTGCTCCTGGAGGCGCCCGTTGCGGGCACGCAGGCGCTCGTTCTCCTTCTGCAGCGCGGGACGGGGTGTCCGGTCCGGCTCCGTCGACGATTCCTGCTCCTCCTCGCCACTGGTCAACGCCTCGATCACCGCTGGCAGTGCCTCACCCTTGCCGATGACGCGGACGTACACCCTAGCGGGATCGACGCCGACGGGGATCGCCTCTCGGACAGTCTCGAGCTGCTCGCGGTGGGCATCCACGGCGAACATGGCTGCTGCCAGCGCGTCGCGCTCATGATCGTTCCCATACGGGAGGTCACGGACGCGGTGCAGCTTCGTGTCGATGGGGAGGTCACGCCGTGGTGTCCATCCCTTCGCATCGAAGCTGCGACGGAGCTTCTCGACCGTCTCGGGCATGGTGGCAACATCCGCTGCGATGATGAGCGGACGGCCCTGGTCGATGATCCACCGCGTGAGATCGCCTGCATCATCCGTCCGCGAGGAGTAGGTCGCATGCAGCGTCCCGTCGAGACCGACCGCCGCGGCGGCCGTGGTCGTCCCCGGGTCGACCCCAACGATGATCGGGTCACGACGGGTGACCAGGGGTTCGAACTCGATACCATCCCGCCGTTCACGGGTGATCTCCACACGGACATCGCCCTGCCGACCGGCGGTCAGCGGGATCGCCGCAGGGGGGGCGCTGACGGTGAAAATCGCGTTCGCATACCCACCGTACTTCTCGGTGACATCGACGTGGTACTCCATGCCTGCAGCATCGAGGCTCTCTGCGACCGCACGTGCCCGCTTCCGTACCGCCCCGTGGATCTTCCGGACATAGCGGTCCTCGCTCCAGCCACCCTTGCCGATCGACCGTCCCCGGGCGACTTTCACCTCTGTGGTGTCGGTGAACGCCCGCACGACCGACCCGACGTTGGCCGCGGCCAGACGTGCTGCGGCTTCAGCCTCCGCCATCGGCCGTTTGGCGTACGGGATGCCGTGTCGACCGGCGACCCGTGACAGCGGCTCTGGTCGGTTGCCACCTGTGACCTGCACGAGCTTCGTCTGGTCTGGGAGCGCCTCGAGGAGCCGGATCAGATCCTGCTTGTCCGCCGCGAGCTCATACATGTTGTCGGTCGCGACGATCGCCGGCTCTCTGCTGTCGATCATGCGCGCCAACTTCCGGAATGAGACCACGTCCCGCTCGATCGCATCCACCCCCAGGACGACCAGCGCATATGCGGGTGCGCTGCCGCGGATGTTGCCACTCTGGATATCGACCCCGAAGATCTCCGTGTCGAGTGCCGTGATGCGGCCGCTCACACAGTGTGCACGTCGTTGAGCCGTAAATACCCTACACGTGATCGTCTGCTCGGTACGGGATCTCCACCGTCTCGCCGTCTGCAGGCGCCAACACTGTCACATCGGGTGCCGCCGCACGGGCCTCAGCGAGCACCCCAGAGCTGTCGCCACCGTATCTCGAGGACAGGTGGACGAGTGCCAGCCGTCGCGCATCGTTGGCAACCGCATCCATGGCTGCCTGGGCTGCCGTCGAATGGCCGGTCGTCTCCGCCCGGGCGGCGTCCGCCTCGGTGAACGTCGCATCATGGATCATGAGGTCCACCGCACCGGATGCCTCATCCACCGTGCCCACTGGGCGGCTGTCACCGGTGTACAGCACCTGGCGACCCGATCGAGAGGGGCCCACGACCTCCTCCGAATGGATTACCTGCCCATCCTCGAGCTCGACCGACTCCCCCTGGTGCAGCTGACCGAACAGTGGTCCAGGTGGGACCCCGAGGGCCTCGGCCGCCGCGCGGTCGAAGCGTCCCAATCGAGATGACTCACGGAGGAGGTACCCGACAGATGGCCCCCCGCGATGGTCCGTCCGCACCGGGATCACACTGTAGCCCTCAGCCTCGATCGCAGGCCGACCAGCCGCGGCTGTCGAGAGCTCGAGCGGGAAGGAGGGTCGGAACCCCCCGACACCGATGAGCTCCTCGATCGCCGGCTGTCCTCCTGGAGGGGCGATGACCTGCAGAGGTGCGGACCGACCGTTGAAGTCCATCGTCTGCAAGAGCCCGGGGATCCCGAGGATGTGATCGCCATGTAGGTGGGAGATGCAGATCGCATCGATGCTGAAGCCCGTCCGGTACCGCATCATCTGGCGCTGGGTCCCCTCCCCACAGTCGAACAGCAGCCGGTCGCCCTCCCGCTCGAGGAGCACCGCACTGGGTGCCCGCTCGATGCTCGGGAGCGCACCGGCGGTGCCGAGGAATGTGACCCGCATGTCTGTCTGCAACCAACGGTAGCATTGGTAAACCCGTGTCGACCCATGACCGGTGCTGTTTCGTAGCTGGCTACCGACTGATTGGTGTGAAACCGCCGCTGTGGATCGACCGGTACGCACCCACATTGGGGGAGCTTGCGCAGTCGCGACTGCGGTCAGATCTGCAACGATACGTGGATGAACCGGTGAACCTCATCGTCCATGGGCCCGCAGGGGTGGGCAAGACGGCCGCGGTGCGGGCGCTGGGTGCGGCGACGCACTCGGATGCAGATACGGATGTGATCGAGCTGAACGTCGCGGACTTCTTCCAGCGGACCAAGCGTGAGATCCGTGATGACCCACGCTTCAGTCGGTTCCTCCGCGGGCAGACCGCCTTCTCGAAGCAGTACCGGCGGGGCGGGAAGTCGAACCGCTACAAGCGACAGTGGTCGAAGCGGGCGATGATCTCGCACGTGCTCCAGGAGCTCGCAGCGACGGCGCCGGCGGATGGATCATACAAGACCATCGTCCTCGATAACGCGGAGGCCATCAGGGAGGATTTCCAGCAGTCACTGCGGCGGGTGATGGAACAGCATCATCACACGACGCAGTTCATCATCGTCACGAGGCAGTTGACCCGGCTGATCGCACCGATCCAGTCGCGATGTGTCCCCGTCGCGGTGCGGACGCCGACCGATGCGGAGATGACGGCGGTGCTCGAGCGCATCCTGTCCGCAGAGGAGATCGGGGTGACCGACGGGGCGACACAGGTGATCACCGCGAAGGCCGACGGGGACCTCCGACGGGCGTTGTTGCTGCTGCAGCTTGCTGCAGATCAGAGTGACCCGATCGACGCAGCTGCTGTGACAGAGGTGCTGAGCACGTTCAACGGCACCGAGACGGTCCGGTCGGTGCTCGATGCGGCAGCCGCGGGCGACCTCAGCACGGCACGCTCGGGGGTGGAGACACTGACAGAGGAGGAGGCACAGACCCCATCAGAGGTGCTCGACACGCTGCTCTCGGTGGCCGCGACGTACCCCGAGGCCTACGGTGAGCGGAACATCATCCGGCTGCATCAGCTCGCCGGGGAGGTCGACCTCCGCATCGCAGAGGGGGGTGCAGGCGTGGTCCATCTGATGGCGCTGCTGGGCGCGTGGGGGCTGGGCCGCGAGCAGATCCAGGGCTCGGTCGAGGCATAGATGCAGGTGACGCCGGGCACGTCCAGGCAGGTTGGTCTGGCGGCAGTGATAGCCATCGGTGGCGGCATCGTCGACTGGCGACTCGGTGCGGTGATCGGACTGACTGTGCCATTGATAATCTGGTTCCATCGCGATCCCGACCGGGAGACACCCGGTGGCGGCGGCATCATCGCACCCGCAGATGGTCGAATCAGCGTGCTAGAGCAGACCGCTGACCACACCCGTGTCGGGACGTTCATGAACGTGACCGATGTCCACGTGAACCGCGCGCCTGTCTCGGGGACGGTGACGCGGGTGACGCACAGACCGGGGGCGAACCGGCCGGCATTCTCGAAGGGCTCCGAACGGAACGAACAGGTGGTGATCACGATTGAAACCGGCACGGAGGTCGTGGATGTCGTGCTGATCGCGGGGTGGTTCGCCCGGCGGATCCACCCCTACGTCACCGAGGGGCAGCAGGTGGAGCAGGGCCAGCGGATCGGCCACATCAGCTACGGATCGCGAGCGGATGTGATACTGGAGGGGCAGCGCGAGTCGGCGCTGACGGTGGGCGCGCGGGTACGCGCGGGGGAGAGTGTGCTCATCGACCCATCGTGAACACATGGAGATGACGCGTGAGGGACCGGTGGACGCGACGGGTGAGGTGCGCCTGTAGCCGGAGGGGCCCATCGGGTGACTCGATGCGACGGTCACAGATCAGGACGGCCCGTGTGGTGATGCGTGCCAGCTCCGGAAGGATCGCATCCACGAGTGCCCCCTGGGTGGCCGCGCCGATGGGTGACTGCCGACCGTAGGGGAGGTCTGTGACGACAGCATCGACACTCCGCTGCGCCAGCGGTATCGCACTGGCATCGCCGTGGTAGATACCCAGTGGTGCCCTCGGCGACAGCGCACGGAGGTTCGCACGCGTGCCCTCGACCATCTCGGGCCGGATGTCGCCACCGATGACCGATGCACCGACAGCAGCAGCCTCGATGAGGAAGCCTCCGGTCCCACACAGCGGGTCGCACACCACGCCAGGTGTCGCGCCAACGGCAATGTTCACCGCAGCACGGGCCTCGATAGGGTCGATACTCCCCGGGGAGAAGAACGGCCGTCTGCCGGGTTGTCGCCCACCGTAGCCACCCTCACGGCTGGCGAGGACCCACCCCACCATCCACCGGTCTGCACCGCAACTCACACGGAGTGTATGCACCGGGCTCTCGAGGTCGACAGAACAGCCCCGATCGGTGAGCACGCTCCCGACCGCACGTTCGATCGCCGCCGTGTCTGCGGTGCTCTGCTCTCGGAGGCGATGTGCCCGTACGGCGACCGAACCGGTGAGCTCGAGTGGGACATCCTGCATCAGTGCCGTCACTGCACCGACCGAGGGGTCGACCGTGCCAAGATGCCGGCAACAGACGCGGGTGAAGGCGAGTTCGGCCATCCGCGCGTTGGTGACCGCTGTCGCGGTGGCGAGACCGGGGGCGACCTGGGTGAGACCGGCGGTGACCGAAGCTGCCTCGAGGAGGGCCAGCTGGTCATCAGCATCGGTGCCTGCGAACTCCAGGTGATACACATCACCCCCTGCCCGGGCCGCGTGTATCAGTGTTGCCGCACAGGTACCAACCTTTTTAATCAACAGACCCCTTTTAAATAATATAAATGGCAGACCCCAAGGATACCATCAACATCGAGAACGTCGTCGCATCGACAGGCATCGAGCAGGAGTTGGACCTTCAGAGCGTCGCGATGGACCTCGAGGGGGCGGATTACGACCCTGAGCAGTTCCCAGGGCTCGTCTATCGGACACAAGATCCCAAGTCTGCGGCGCTGATCTTCCGGTCTGGGAAGATCGTCTGCACCGGGGCACAGTCGACCGATGCCGTCCATGAGAGCCTCGAGATCGTCTTCGGGAAGCTCCGTGACCTGGGCATCCCGCTTCCGGATGACCCAGAGATCACCGTACAGAACATCGTCTCCTCAGCAGACCTGGGCGTCGATCTCAACCTGAATGCCATCGCGATCGGCCTCGGGCTGGAGAACATCGAGTACGAACCGGAGCAGTTCCCAGGGCTCGTGTACCGGCTGGACGAACCATCGGTCGTCGCGCTGCTGTTCGGGTCCGGGAAGCTGGTGATCACCGGTGGGAAGACACCCCAGGACGCACGCGATGCGGTGGATGTCATCGCCGCACGGCTGAGCGAGCTCGGGCTGATCGAACTGCCCGCCTCGTGAGCCCCCTGCGGTGATGAGCTGGCTGGCGATCGCCGGGACCATAGGCGGCTACATCCTGTTCCTGGCGGTGACCGCTGTGATCGCGTTGCGGTACATCACGGGTGCGGCTGAGCCACGGACAGCAGCCAGCATGGGGGTGGTCGTCGGGGCGATCGGTGCCGGTGCGACGACCCTCGGGGTGCATCCGACGGTGGTGGTCGCAGCGGCACTCCTCGGCGATCTTGGTGTGGTCAAGACGGTCGGGGCCCATCCGTGGCTCCGGTCGCTGGGGGTCGTGACGATCCACATGGTGGTGAGCGTCCTCGTGGGGACGGTCGGGTTCGGCCTGTTGGCCCTCGCGGCGAACGCCCCGGTGTAGCTGGTTACTCGAGCAGGCGCTCGATCTGGGTCACCAAGATCCCCGTCGCACCCTCTGACCGGACCGCCTCGACGACGGCGAACACATCACGGTCGTCGACGACGGCGTGGACCGCTTTCGTCCCATCGTCGGCAACATCCATCACCGTCGGACCACCCAGGCCGGGGATCTCATCGAGCACCGCCTCGAGCCGGTCACCTGGGACGTTCATCATGAGATACCGCTTGCCCTGTGCATCCCTGACCGACTGCAGTGCCGTGACGAGCTGGGAGAGCGTCTCATCACCGACATGGTCAGGATGAGCGTACAGGCCCACCGATGACTCGAGCACGGTGCCGATCTGACGGAGCCGGTTCATTCGCAGGGTCGTCCCCGTCGAGGTGATGTCGACGATGGCGTCCGCCATCTCCACGTGCGGGGTCAGCTCGGTCGCCCCCGACACCTCCACGATCGATGCGTCGATACCCGTCTCTGCGAGGTATGCACGCGTCACCGCGGGGAACTCTGTCGCGATCGTCGCACCGTCGAGCTGTGTCGGGCTGTCGATCGGGGCATCCTCGGGGACGGCCACAACGAGCTCGCAGCGGCCGTACCCCAGATCCAGCAGCTCAGTGAGCGCATGGCCGGACTCCGCCACATTGTCCCGGCCGGTGATGCCGGCGACGGCTGCGCCATCATGGATGTATTCGGGGATGTCTGCGGCCCGTGCGAACAGCACCGAGACCGCCGGGTCGACCGTATCGGCGTACAGCTGACGTGAGGCGTGCGCATCCAGTGGGAGCCCCGCGCGCTCGAGCATGGTGAGGGTGGGGTCGTGGAGCCGGCCCTTGTTGGGGATGGCGACTCGCATACCCCCAAGGTCCTGGTGGGTCTACGTACCAGTTTCGTTCGAAGGATGGGGTCGAAGCAATCATGCGGCCGGTGCGCGTCCACATCGACATGCCGCGACTGCTCGTCTCCGGCGGGGAGGTGCTCATGCCGAGTATGGAGCTCCTGCGTGCCGACATCGTGGTCGATCAGGATACCGGGCTGATCGAGGCTGTGGGGCCTGCGGTGGGCGAGACGTATGCGATCGACCGACAGGTGGATGCGACCGACGGTGTGGTCATGCCCGGGCTCGTCAACGCACACACCCATGCGGCGATGACCTTGCTGCGGGGGGTGGCCGATGATAAGCCACTGGACCGCTGGCTGCGCGAGGACATCTGGCCCCTGGAGGAGCATCTAGATGCGGCGGCGGTGCGTGCAGGTACGGAGCTTGCGGTAGTGGAGATGATCCGGTCGGGGACCACCAGCTTCGCGGACATGTACTTCTTCATGCCTGCGGTGGCCGAGGTAATCGAGGCATCCGGGATTCGCGCACGATTGGGTCGGGGGGTCGTGACCGTCGGGAAGGATGCCACAGAGGTGACCGATGATATCGAGGCCAGCCTGTCGTTCGCCAGCGAGTATGCGAATGCTGCAGGCGGGCGCATCCAGACGGCGTTCATGCCGCACTCGCTCACGACGGTCTCTGCAGATGCGCTCGAGTGGGCGGTGCCCGCGGCGCGGGATGCCGGTCTCCGCATCCACTACCACGCGAATGAGACGGAAGCGGAGGTGACCCCCATCCGCGACCGCGAGGGTGTCAGCCCACTGCAGTACGCCGCACAGCGGGGGATGCTCGAGGCGGGTGATTTCATCGCGCATGGGGTGCATCTGGACTCGACAGAGGTCGACCTGCTGACGGAGGCGCATGTGGGGGTCATCCACTGTCCGGCATCGAACATGAAGCTCGCATCGGGGATGGCACCGGTCCAACAGCTGCTGGATGCGGGGGCGACGGTCGGATTGGGCACCGATGGAGCAGCGTCGAACAACGACCTGGACATGTTCGGCGAGATGCGGGATGCAGCGATGATCGGCAAGCTCGCCAGCGGGGATGCTGCTGCGATGGATGCGGCATCAGTGCTGGAGATCGCGACGGTGGGTGGAGCTGCGGCGCTGGGCATGCCCGGTGGGATCATCGAGGTGGGTGCTGCGGCAGACCTGGCGATCGTCGGGATGGATGCCCCGCATCTGGTCCCGAACCACGATCTGGTCAGTCACCTGGTGTATGCGGCCAGCGGCCGGGATGTCCGACACACGATCTGCGATGGGCGGGTGCTCATGGAGGAGCGGGAGGTCGTGGATGTGGATGTCGATGCGGTCTGTGACCGGGCACAGGCAACCGCAGCACGACTGGTGGCAGATGCCGCTGACTGACTCGGTAGGCCTTTTTGAGCGGTCACCCTGGAATCGGTATGGACACCATCCGCGACGCGGTCGACGACCCCGATGCGCTCATCGAGGCGGGCCGGCAGAAGATCGACTGGGCGCGCGACCACATGCCGATCCTCGCGGCGATCGAGGAGGAGTTCACCGCAGAACAGCCCCTGCAGGGACTGCAGATCGCCATGGCCATGCACGTCGAGGCGAAGACCGCCGGGCTGGTCGAGGTGCTCGCAGCAGGTGGTGCGACCATCGCGATCACGGGGTGTAATCCACTCTCGACCCACGATGATGTGAGCTGTGCGCTGGATGCACACCCCGCGATCAGATCATATGCACGTCGTGGTGTCGATGATACGGCGTACTACGGGGCGCTGCGTGCGGTCGTGGAGACCGAGCCGGACATCACGGTGGATGATGGGATGGACCTGGTCCACCTCATCCACACCGAGTACCCCGCGTTGATCGAGACGGTCATCGGGGGTGCGGAGGAGACGACGACGGGGGTCCAACGACTGCGGGCGATGGCGGCCGACGGTGCGCTGGAGTACCCCGTCTTCGCGGTGAACGATTCACCCATGAAGCACCTGTTCGACAACATCCATGGCACCGGCGAGTCGGCATTGGCTGCGATCGCGATGACGACGAATCTCGCACTCGCAGGCAAGACCGTCGTGGTCGCAGGGTTCGGGTACTGTGGCAGGGGCGTCGCGCGGAAGGCGGCCGGGCAGAATGCGCACGTGGTGGTCACCGAGGTGGAGCCTCGCCGGGCACTCAGGGCGCATATGGAGGGGTACACCGTGATGCCGATGGCGGCGGCGGCGGCGGTCGGGGACCTCTTCATCACCACCACCGGCAACCGAGATGTGATCACCACCGCAGCGTTCGAGGTGATGCAGGATGGTGCGGTGTTGGCGAACGCGGGGCACTTCGACATCGAGATCGATCTGGACGGGCTCGAGGCGATGGCAACGTCCGTGACGGAGGTCCGCGAGGGGGTCACCGGTTACACCCTCGCAGATGGCCGGCAGGTCAATGTGCTCGCTGAGGGGCGACTGGTCAACCTCGCCGCACCGGTGGCGCTGGGGCACCCTGTGGAGGTGATGGACCAGTCATTCGGCGTCCAAGCGCTGTGCGTCCGCGAGCTCGCCGATGCAGGCACGCGATACGATGCAGGGGTGCATCCTGTCCCCGATGAGTTGGACCGACGCGTCGCGGAGATCAAGCTGGATGCTGAGGGGGTCGCCTTCGATCACCTGACCGACGAGCAGCGCACCTACCTCGACAGCTGGAGTCACGGGACCTGATCTACCGATATCCGAGTGCGGACAGCCGTGCCTCTACATCCGGGTCTGCAGGACCGGAAGCGGTCCGGGTGGTGTGACTGAGTCTGGCGGCGTGCGCACTGACGGCCGCGGCGAGCCGGTCGCGGATGGCGACCAGCTCCGCGCTGTCGGTGGGAAGCAGATTGCGCTGCTGGTACGGGTCCTGCCGGCGATCATACAGCTCTGCTTGCCCTCGCTCGGGATCGGCGATGTAGACATGTGTCGCGGTGCGAGCACTCAGCAACAGCCGCCCGTCATCCAAAGTGCGGGGGATCGGCTGGGAGGTGACCTCCTCCCCGCGGACGGTCACGGAGACGACGGGCGGGGTCTCATCCCCTGCTGTGCTCCCGACCGCTCGCCCCTCCCAGGTGCGCGCCGGGGGCACACCGAGCAGCGAGGACACCGTCGGCGGGATCGCGTCCAGCCCGATGGGCGTGTCCTCGACCGCTGGCGCCCCCTCTGGAGCATGTACGATCAGGGGGACATGGATGAGCTCGTCATACAACTTCGGGTAGTGCGCAAGATGGCCGTGTTCCTGGAACTCCTCGCCGTGGTCACCTGCGACGACGATCGCCGTCGAATCGAGCTTCCCCGCCAGCGCCAGCGTCTCGATGACCCGGCCGATAGAGAGATCGACCTGTCGTATCGCCGCACGGTAGAGGTTCTGGAGGTCGCGGAGGGTGCGGCGTGCGACCTCACGCCCAAGCCCGGTGCGGGTGTGTGCCAGCAGCATCCGGTGGGTGCCGATACGCGCTGCAGAGACATCCCGGATGTACCGCGGTGCGGGCACATATGGGGTGTGTGCATCCATGTAGTGCAGCCACAGGAAGAACCGGCCATCGGTCTCGAGGATGAACTCCTGAGCCGCCTCCTCGATCGCGAACATCCGCGATGTGTCCAAGAACGGGCGGGAGTCTGCTTTCCCGGACACCAGTGACCGGGCACGGCGGAGTGGTGCGGTCGCCAGCTGTAACCATGCCTCAACTGTGGGGTGTGTCGCGAGGTATTTGCCATACAGACTCGAGTTCTCAGCCGTCACGTTTGGGTCGAAGAGGTCGAAGCCGCGATCGTATCCCCAATGGCTCGTCAGGAACCCGTTCGCGGCGTTGAACCCTGCCGTCTCGAAGCCAGCGTCCGAGAGCACCGACGCGAGTGTCTCCGCGCCCGCGACGCCGATGTCACCATCGTTGGTGAACACGGGGCTCGATGCGAGGATGCTGGGGAAGGAGAAGGGCGTCCAGTTGCCTCCTGCGAAGGCGTTCGTGCACAGGGTGCCATCGGTCGCGAGACGGGCCATCGTCGGCGTGAGGCCGTCAGGGTCGAGATCGACCGCATCTGCGCGCAGGGAGTCGACGGTGACCAAGATCGCACTCTGGGCAGTCGCATCCTCTGCAGCGACCCTGACCGACGACTGCTGACTCATGATGATGCGTCCACCGGTGTGTGGGTGATATCGATGAGGACCCGATTGGAATACTTATATCCCCGGTCTGTGGCGGCGGGTTTAGATAACAGGGTCAAGAATCGTCTCCATGGGAGCGAGCCAGAAGGGGGATCGCCGAGAGCGCGAGTTGGTCAACCTTCTGGATGATGCGGGCTTCGCGGTGATGCGGGCCCCCTCGTCAGGGTCGGCGACGACACGGGAGCTGCCGGACGTGCTCGCCGGTGACGGCGAGAGGTTCTATGCGATCGAGGTGAAATCGAGCGCCGAGCGACCCATCTATCTGACAGGCGAGGAGGTCGAGGCACTGATCTTCTTCGCACGTAACTTCGGGGCGAAGGCTCGGATCGGCGTTCGGTTCGATCGCGAGGCATGGTACTTCTTCCACCCTGCAGAGCTGCACACGACCGATGGTGGGAACTATCGAGTCAAGAAGGAGACCGCGCTGGCCGATGGAGAGCCATTCGACCGGTTCGTGGGTGATGGCGGTCAACGACGGTTATCAGAGCTCGACTGAGGCATCGAAGGCCTTTTGCGAGGTGCATCGCATCCGGAATCATGGACATAGAGCCGGCCATGCGCAAGAAAATCGGCATTTCGGTGGGTGTGGTGGTCGGGTTCATCATCGTCTTCGTAGCAATCGGTGCGGTCAGTGGCCGAGAGCTGGGCGCGCAGGGTGCGCTGTATCTCGTCGGGGCACTGCTGCTGTTCATCCTCAGCATGGCGATGGTGGGGCTGCTGCTCGAACGCGCCGGATAGGTCAGCCGCTGGCGATGCTCTCACGCCAGTCTCGTGCTCCGTCGGTTGAGGCGACCGCTGCATCGTAGTATGACAATGGGTGGGCGATCGTCTCACAGCGAGCATCGGGGTCGACGCAGACCCCATACGTCTGCATCGTCTCACAGGTCGGCGGTGGGTACTGCGTCCCCCGTTCATCGGCGAATCGGGCAACCCTGGCCTCCAGCACCGCAGGATCGCGGTCAAGGAGGAGACCGATCTCGGTGGTATCGAGACCCACACCCGCGAGGAAGCTCGTCACCGCGAACTCCCCTGGCAGCGATAGCTGTGCACCATCCCGTATCCGCTGGACCGCCGCGCGCATACAGGGAGGGAACAGCGCGGGCACGACCACCGATGCGGTCACCCCATGCGGGATCGCGTGTGCATCCAATTGCTGCTCGATCGCACCGACCTCTGCGGTCAGTGCGCCATCGACCGGGGTGCCCGAGAGGGGGAACGGGAGCCCTGTTGCGACGGTGGATTCGATCGCCGCGCCGATGATCTCCAGGAGCTCATCGGCGTCGACCAGCACCCCACCCGCATGCACCTCGCGGGTGGCCAACCGCCAAGTGTCGCCCCAGCGGGGCTCCACGAAGGTGAGGAATCGGTCAAGGGTGATCCGGAAGGACCGCTGATGCGGTGTTGAGGCACTGCTGGATGCAGGCTCGACCGCGTCCACAAGGTCGACAGCAGCGAGCACCCGCCGCCCGACGGGGTCATCCATCGGGTCGGGCCCATCCATCCGTCGCGAGAGTCGCTGCATGGCGGTTGATGCCTCTGCTCTGGCATACTTCTCGATCGCGGGGGGGAACTCCAGCAGTGAGACGAGGATCCGTGCGATGGGGTACGACAGCAGTTCGGTTTCTGCGCCCACGAGGTCCACATCTCGAGCTGGGGCGACCGAACCGGCGGTGAGCGCCCGCTCGACACGCTCGACCGCGCGGCTGACCGCCAGTGGGCGGTCGGTGGTCACGGTCTCGGGGGTCAGCCCGATCTCCTCGACCGCATCACGAGCGGCGGGAAGGAAGGGGTACTCCGCGATGACCGGGTCTATCGCCATCGGCCCACGTACAGGATGGCGGCGATTAAACACGGCGGTCGAGCGATTCAAGCCCATCATCGCTCATCTCACCATGTGGTCGGATTCGCATATCCCTGCCCGGGCTGTCGGACGACGAGCAGCCTGCATGCGGGGGACTGCGACTTCGAGGGGACCTCCTGGCACGATATCGAGAAGGCGTACGTCGACATCCTGATGCTGATGATGGATGGGCCAAGCGAGGAGACCACCCTGACCCGTCGGGTACCGGGGGGGTGGGATCGACTGCATCAGGCCGCTCTCCAGCGGCTGATCCGGGACGGGCGGGTGGTGCAGCGGTCCAATCAGGTGGCGCTCCGGAGTGCCGAAGAGTTCCGCGAGGAGGTCTCAGTGCCATCCAGCGACCCGATGCGTACGATCTACGAGGAGGGGAGCGTCCCAGGATGCCACGACAATGCGGTCTTCGCACTGATCGCGTGGTATGAGATGGTGGGGCTGAGCTGGGAGGAGACCGCAGAGAATGTCACCGAATGGTTGCGCGCATCAGGCGCATGGGACCGGGGAGGCTTCGATGAGACGAGACCCGAGGAGGTGGTCGCGAACAAGCGACATGTCTACGATGCAGGTTACGGATGGCGGGAGAAGGCAGAGGCGGCCAAGCGGGTGATCGATACGCGGCTGTCAGCAGATCAGTTCGACTGAATGCGGGGCGCGAGCATGTACGTCACCGAGCCATCAGCGTCTGCAAAGGCGTACGAGAGCTTGACGGGGAACTCCTCACCCAGCTCGATCGTCAGTTCGGCATCGCGGGGCACAGCCTTGTTCATGTCCTTGAGGTAATCGAGAGAGAACAGCGAGTCCGCAGCGCCCGCGGTGAGCGCGATCAGGTCCTCGACGCCGAGTTCGAAGTCCACATCATCTGCATCGCCCTCGGCGTGGATGTGGAACGCCTCGGCCCCATCATCTACGAGCAGCTGGACATGGTCTGAGACCATATCGGCCGCCTTGATACCACGGTCGAACTGTGCCCCCTCGAGGATGATCTCCGCGGGGAGGTCCAGATCGGGAATATCGGGCTCCTGCCGGATCGAGTCGGGGTCGATCAGCGCGAGGGTTGACGACAGGCCATCCATGCGGATGTTCAGCTTGCGGGTCTCCGCATCCAGCTCGAGTTCGATCAGCTGATCACCCTTCGCCATCCCCACGAAGTCCTGCAGCTTCGCGAGGTTCACCCCGATGACCGTCTCCTCTGCGCTGTAGGATTCGAATGCGCTCGTCGCGAGCGCGAGATCGACCATCCCCACATTGGCCGGGTCGACCGCCCGGATCGCGAAGTCGTCCTCCGTGAGCCGGATCTTGCACTCATCGACCAACACACTCACCGCATCCAGTGCATCCTGCAGGACGACTGCACTCACGATGGCCTTGAACATACCTTGCATGCAGCCCCACCTGAGGTAAAAATACCGACATCAGCACTCTGCCCTGGGATGGGAGGGCTCAAACCCGCGGCTGGCATTGTCAGACCATGACGCGGCGAGATGAGTACTACAATCGGGCGAAGCAGGAGGGGCTGCGCGCGCGCTCTGCGTACAAGCTCCGACAGCTCGATGAACGGTTTGGCTTGCTCGAACCGGGGCAGGTTGTCGTCGACCTCGGTGCAGCCCCTGGCGGATGGCTCCAGGTCGCAGCCGCGAAGGTCGGCTCCGATGGCGTGGTGGTCGGGGTCGACCGGCAGCGGATGCGGCCGCTGGAGGCCCCGCAGGTCACACTTCTCCGCGCGGACCTGACCGAGTCGGAGACGGTCTCGGAGATCGCATCGCTCGCACCAGGGGGGACGGCGGACGTCGTGCTCTCGGATATGGCCCCGAACATGTCGGGGCAGTACGAGCTCGACCATGCACGATCGGTGTACCTCGCAGAGCTGGCCCTGGAGGTCGCCGAGGAGCTGCTGGAGACAGGCGGGAGCTTCGTGGCGAAGGTGTTCGATGGCCCCGATGTTGCCGGCTTCCGTGCGCGGGTGGATGATGCATTCGCTGCGGAGACCGCGACCAGGCCCGCAGCCACCAGAGCGAGTTCCTCGGAGCAGTACGTCATCGGGCAGGGGTACCTGACCGGGCCGGTCACCGAGGGGATGCGCATCGAAGGCGAGATCACCGCGGTGGGTGCAGAGGGGGATGGGATCTTGAAGATCGAGGGGTACACCGTGTTCGTGCCAGCGGCGGAGACAGGAGAGCAGGTGACCGTCGAGGTCGAGACCGTCCAGCCGCGCTTCGCGTTCGCCCGGCTCATCGACGACGAGGGCTAGTCTGCTGGCTGACCGTCTGCGGGCAGAGGCCCATCACCTCGCTGGGCCAATCGGATGACCAGGTAGACAAACGGGGTGTCGACGAGTGCGATGAGCAGCTTCAGCAGATACTGACCGATCATCAGGGCCCCGATGACAGACAGTGGCAGCGCATCACCGATCCCGAGCACGGATGGTGCCACCGCGAATGCGATGCCGACGAACAGCACCGTATCGATGGCCTGACTCGTTGCGGTGGAGCCGATGTTCCGGAGCCACAGGAGCTGCTGCCCGGTGCGCGCTCGGATGCGGTGGAAGACGATGACATCCCAGTTCTGGCTGATGATGTACGCGATGAGGCTCCCGAAGATGATGTTCGTCCCCGGTGCAAGCACCTCAGCAAAGGCGGTGCTCACGTCGGGGTCCAGCCCTGGTGCGGTGATCGTGGTCCACACGAGTGCCAGCAGTGCGAAGTTCAACAGGAAGCCCACGTTCACGAGCACCTGTGCTGCCCGCTTGCCGTACAGCTCGGTGTAGCAGTCGGAGGCGAAGTATGTCAGCGCATACGCGATGGCCGCCCCAGGGAGGATGATCGATGCCCCGGTGACCGGTAGCGACACCGGGAGATCGAAGATCAGCAGCTTGGCTGCGGTCAGCTGGGCAGTCGTGAGGGCGGTCACGAACAGGCCCACCAGGGCGATCTGCGTTGCCGGCTGCGGCTGCTCAGACATCATCTATCCTCCCATGCCGGGCATCGATCGCATCGAGCTGGTCGAGTGTTTTCCGGATCGATGCACGGATCGCCTCCGACCGGTTGACGAACTTGCCGCCGTCACCGACGTGCTCGTCGAGGTCCGCCAGCAGCTCCGCGGGGACCTCGACGCTTATCTTGGGCATACCCTGCGATTACTGGAGGAATATTTACATCTGCCCACTCAGGCTGAGGGACGCCCACGCTGGTCACGGCGGCCCCCCAGGGTGAGGACGTACAGCAACAGCAGACCGAGGCCGTATGCGGCCATCAAGGGCGCCGTCAGCAGGAACATCGTGAACACATCAGCGGGGGTGAACACGGCCGCGACCGCGAGGATTGCGACGGTCACCTCGCGCCAGCGCGCCCGCATGTGTCGGTAGCTGACCCCACGCAGATGCAACAGCAGCATCAGCACGGGGATGTCTGCGAGGAGACCGATGCCCATGGTCGTGAAGAAGATGAGCCAGAAGAAGTTCGTGATCCGGTACGTGACGAGCATCTCTGCGGTGACCGCATCATTGACGAGCCAGGAGATGACCGATGGTGCGAAGACGGTGTAGCCGAAGACCGACCCACTGAGCAGACCGACGATCAGGACCGCCGTCCATCGGGCGATGACACCACGGCGCCCGCGGACGATCTCGCGCTCACGCAGTGCTGGCCAACTGTAGTAGCCGATCACCGGCAGTGTCAGCAACACTGCGATGATCGCGGCGAACTTCACCTGGAACACCAGCGCCTCCATCGGGTGCAGTGCGACCACAGACAGCACATCCTCCGGGCGGACTGCAGAAGGCATCCGCGCGAGGAAGTCCAGGTAGACCCGCTGGATCCCACCGATGTACAGCCACCCGAACACAAGCGTCAGTGTCGTGATGAACATCAGGACGATCCGGAAGCTCCGCGAGCGGAGGGTGTCGAGGACGAAGCGCAGGTCATCGTAGTACCCGGTGAACTCATCCACCGCGTCTGGGTCGTCCTGGACCTCCGTGAGGAAGGTCTCAGAGGCGCGGGCGGTGCGGTCACCGACATCAGCGGTGATCGAGGGACCCCCTCCGACGGCATCATACCGCTCCAGGAGGGCCTCCGCGCGGTCGTGTTCGTCCGCATCAACCGCCGCAGCGGCCATCTCGACGATCGCATCGTCATCGACGACCTCGAACGCCTCCGCTGGCGCCGAGCGGATGCCCGCCGCATCGAGCGTCTGCAGGTCCAGCTGTTGCGGGTCCCCCAGACCCAGCTCGACCCCATCCACCGATGGCAGCGACCGGTACAGTCGCACACCGATCGTGATCACCGCGACCGCCAGGCCCACGCCCACCGCCGCCGTCGCGATGGGCACCGGCCCCAGTCCGAGGAACCCGACGACGAGCGTCATGACGACCGCTGCTGCAGTCCCCAGCAGAACAGGCTCTCGACGATGGCTCCGAAGCACCTGTAGCAACTCGCTGCCGCTGGTCCCGAAGCGGATGACCGTCACCAGTCGACTCAGATAGAGACTGACCCCGTACAGTGCAAGCACCGGGACGGCCCACATGACCTGGGTGAACGGATCCGGTGGTGTGAACAGTGCCCCCGCGACGAACACTCCCACCGTCGCATGGCGCCACTTCTCCCGGAACGTGTGGTAGCGGACGATATCGGCGTACGTGAGCAGGCTCATCGCCAATGGCAGCTGTGAGGCGAGGCCGAAGGAGATCGTCAACAGGACGATGAACTCCGTCCAGCGCACGATCGAGTACGTCGGGGCGAATCCGGCGTTCAGTGCATTCTCCGCGAGGAATGCGAAAACGAACGGAAAGAATACACCGTACCCATACGCCAGCCCGCCGACGAACAACGTGAGGACCCCCATCGCCAACAGCACCAGCTGCCAGGTGGCCACCGGTGCACGCGGCCACAGGTCGCGCGCACGGAGGGCATCACGGGAGACGTAGATGAACACCGGGAGGGTGACGATGCCTGCTGCGATCAGGCTGATTTTCGCCTGTAACAGGATCACATCGAACGGTGTCTGCGCGATGATCTGCACGGCACCCGCGACCTGCGCTTGCATCTCCGCGCGGGTGACCTCCTTCAGCAGGTCCCAGACCGCAAGTCTGAGGAGATAGAAGCTGCCGAGGAACATGATGACGAAGACGACCGCGACCTTCTGCAGATCACGCTGCGCACTCCGTAACATGGCCCGGACCGTCGCGGTCCCCTCCCCGACAACGGCACCTGCTGGGGACCGTGTCGAGCTCATATGCTCCCCAGTCGCGGGTCGTTTATCAACGTTGTCAGCCGGGCAGGCCGCTCCGGAAAGGGCTATACGCCGCTAGCGGCGACCGTGGCCGTATGAGTGGGGACGATGCTGATGTCTCACCCGATGGTGGCGAGGTCGCCACACCGGGCGAGCGCACATCCGCCCAGGAGTCGGAACTGGGGCCCCCATCGGATCGGGAAATGCCGCTGACAGAGCACATCGAGGAGCTGATGCGGCGGCTCGCGGTCGTCCTCGGTGTCGGTGGCGTGGTGACGCTCATCCTGTACCCCGGGGGAGACCTGTTCACAGCGGCGATCGGCGTCCAGATGCCGACGGCACTCGAGATGATCGATCTGCTGTGGAATCGGCACATCCCCGGTGCACCCGAACTCGTGGACCGCCGCCCCCGGGTCTATGGACCGCTCGAGCTGGTGCTGACTGAGCTCAAGGTCGCCACACTCGGCGGGCTGCTGGTGGGCCTCCCACTGGTCGTGTACGAGACCTACCTGTTCATGCGGCCAGGGCTGTATCCGCGGGAGCGGCGCTACTACCTTGCGGCGGTCCCGACGAGCCTGGTGCTCGCGGTCGTGGGGATGGTGTTCGCGCATGTGGTCGTGCTGCCGGTGATCTTCGCATACTTCACGGCCTACACGACCGGGACGGCTGTGATCGCCTTCGGGCTGAAGGAGACGTTCAATCTCATCATCCTGCTGATGGCCTACAATGCGATCATCTTCCAGATCCCGCTGTTCATCCTGCTGGCGATCATGATGGACCTGGTCACCGCCCAGTGGCTGCGGCGGCGGCGATTGATCTTCTGGGGCAGCTTCCTCGGACTCTCGTTCCTGGTCAGTCCTGACCCCACGGGCATGGCACCGCTCCTGATCGCCGCGACGATGATCGCGCTGTTCGAACTGACCCTCGGGGGGCTCCGCTGGACCGGTCAGTGACTGGGTGGGCTGACCGATCCCGTCCGGTACCCCTCGAGGTCGAGGGTCACATGGTCGAATCCGAGGTCGCGCAGATGCAGCTGCGCGGCCGCTGCGAAGGCAGGATCAAGCGCGGATTCGAGCTCAGCAGGGGCGACCTCTATGCGGGCGAGGCCATCATGATCCCGCACGCGGAACTGCTCGAACCCCCACGTCCGCAGGAGCTGCTCCGCTTGGTCGATGCGGTCCAGACGGTCCGCCGTCACGGGGATGCCCGTGGGGATCCGTGAGGACAGACATGCCATGGCAGGTTTGTCAGCGACAGACAGACCCAGTGCCGCAGCGATCTCCCGCACCTCCTCCTTCGAGATGTCATGTTCCAGCAGCGGCGAGGCCACCTCGAGCTCATCCACCGCCTGCAATCCCGGTCGATGACCACTGCCGGGATCCGACGCATTCGTGCCATCGCAGACGGTCGGGATGCCGCGTGCTGCAGCTGCATCATACATCGCTGTCAGTCGCATGCTCCGGCAGTGGTAACACCGCATACCATCGTTCTCGACGAACCGGGGGTTCTCCAGCTCGGAGAACTCGACGATCAGATGCTCGATGCCGATCTCCGCTGCCACCGCGCGTGCACCCTCGAGTTCAGCTGCAGGAAGCGTCTCCGACCGTGCCGTACACGCGACTGCATCCTCACCCACCGCGAGCTGCGCGAGTGCGGCGACGACGGCGGAGTCGACCCCTCCCGAGAAGGCGACGAGGAGGCCATCGTGCTCGCGCAGCGTCTGCATGGCCGCACGGGCTTTGCGCAGTGCGGGGGTGGAAACGTCCTCAGACAGCACACGCGCCTGCATATGATTGACTCGCACCTCGGGCGGCAAAAAACAGCGGTTGCAGCGTGTGCGTAAGGTTTTGTCTCTCTCGGTTGGATGCGGAGCCATGGAGCTTGAGGCAATCCGGGGGGTGGGACCGAAGACCGCCGCCGCGTTGGCCAAGCTCCCCGATGCGGAGGCGGCTATCCAACGTGGCGATGTCTATCGGCTCGCACAGGCACCAGGGGTGTCAGAGGCCCGGGCGGTGCAGATCATCGAGGGGGCACTTCGTGATCGGTACGCCGATGACAGTGAGCTGTTGGGGACCGCGATGGCAGAGGCGATCTATGATGACCTGCTGGCGGTGCTGACCGCCCATGCAGAGACGCAGTACGGACGGGCCAAGCTGCGGACGCTGTACCCGACCACATCCATGGAGCGCATCGAGACCGTTCGTGACCGCGTGCAGGAGGCCTTGCAGATGCAGCCGACCCCCAGCATGATTGATGCGTTCGATGGGCTTGCACCGTTCGAACGGGTGCGTGGTCCCCGCATCCGAGACCGCTGTCTGGTCGCCAGCGATGGCGCGCTCGCGGAGGTGGCGACAGCGCGCTACCCGGAGGTGTCGGTGGAGACGGTGGAGGATGCGCGGACCATCGTCGACCTTGCCGGGGGGTACGCCGAGGTGATCGTCATCGATGAGACGTACGTCGGCTACGACCTGCCCGAGAATGTCGAGGTCGAACCTGCGGCCCTGGAGACCCCCACGATGGTGGTCCCAGAGCGCGAGCTAGTCCAGCTTCTCGAGAACCGTCCGCAGATCGAGGCGGCACTGCGCGTGTACACCGCTCGGGGCATCGAGCCGCCGGTGGATACCGGTGCACTGGAGGATGCCTTCGCGAGCATCGATGCGGACGGGCAGGTGACACTCACCCGGGCGCTTGCACAGCAAGAGGCGGTCGCGGACGACCTGCGCGTCGCCGCGGAGGCGGGAGCACGTGCGGGCAATGAACGACTCCGTGCTGCGATCACCGACCGCGAGGTGCGCATCGAGGGGACGGACCTGCTGAGCCTCGCGGAGGCGGGCGCGAGCATGGAGGAGCTGCTCGATCGCGAGCTGGAGGCGGAGTACACCGCAGCACTCGGGGTCGCCACGGCAGCGGTCACCGAGACCCTCGACCTGGATGGGGATGCGGACCTGGAGCTGCGGGCGCTGTTCCCGCGGGAGCCGACGTTCCCCATCGAGCCGGTCGATCAGCGCATCGATGCGGAGGTATCCGCCCGACGTGAGGCGGTGGCGACGGCGGTAGCGACACGGCGGCGGTCGGTCGCGTCGACGGTCGCCGAGCTGCGGCCGGCGGTGGAGTCGATGGTCGAGACCGCACTCGAATGGGACGTCGACCTGGCAATCGCACGGTTCGCCGATGACCTCGACTGCACGATGCCGGAGTTCGATGCGGATGGGCCTGCTGTCGCGATCGTCGGGGGGCGGTCACCCGTGATAGGGATCCCACATGCGGAGATCGAGCCGGTGAGCTACACGGTGGAGTCACTGAGTCTCCTGTCGGGGGTGAACTCAGGGGGCAAGACATCGGTCCTCGAGCTGATCGCGAGCGTGGTGATACTCGCACACATGGGGCTTCCTGTGCCGGCCGAGCATGTCCAGCTCCGCCCCGTGACCGGGCTGCAGTACCATGGGAAGACACAGGGTACACTGGATGCGGGCGCCTTCGAGGCGACGCTCCGCCGCTTCAGCGAGCTGCTGGATGGGCATCCAGGCCAGCTCGTGCTGGTCGATGAGCTCGAGAGCATCACCGAACCTGGGGCGGCCGCGACGATCGTCGCGGGCATCGTCGATGGGTTGAACCATCAGGGTACCACCGGGGTGTTCGTCTCGCACATGGCGGAGGCGATCACGGCGGCTGCGCGGTCGGAGCTGACCGTCGATGGGATCGAGGCGGAGGGACTGGTCGACGGGGAACTGCAGGTGAACCGGTCACCGGTCAAGGACCTGCATGCGCGCTCTACACCGGAGCTCATCGTCGAGAAGCTTGCCGCGGAGGAGGGGCATCCACTGTTCGATGAACTACTGGAGAGGTTCCGACCGGGGAACGATTAAGTACGATACTCGACCTAGCTCCGGTGATGAGAGACGACCCCGGTGAGGGGATGCTGTCGTGGGACGAATCGGTGTTCCGCGACGAGCGCGTCTTCGAGATCGACTATGTCCCCGAGACCTTCGAGCACCGGGAGACACAGCTCGCATCACTGCAGTATGCCCTCAGACCGGCAGTCCGGGGATCGCGACCGTTGAACACCGCGATACGGGGACCACCAGGGACGGGCAAGACGACCGCGATCGTGAAGCTGTTCAATGAGTTGGCAGGCCAACACGGGGTGCGGGCGGTCCAGGTGAACTGCCAGGTTGACTCGACGCGCTATGCGGTCTTCTCACGGATATTCGAGGACATCTTCGAGTACGAACCCCCCTCCTCGGGTATCTCGTTCAAGAAGCTCTTCGGCCAGATCACTGACCGCATCACAGAGGAAGACGAGGTCCTGGTGGTCGCACTCGATGATGTGAACTACCTCTTCTATGAGAACGAGGCATCGGAGGTGCTGTACTCGCTGCTGCGGGCGCATGAGACCCATCCGGGCGCGCGGGTCGGGGTGATGATCGTCTCATCGGACCTGAACCTGGACGTCATCGCCGAGCTGGATGAGCGGGTCCAATCCGTGTTCCGCCCCGAGGAGGTATTCTTCCCGGTCTACGGTATGGGTGAGATCGTCGATATCCTGCGGCGTCGGGCCCGTCGGGGGTTCCGTGATGAGGTGGTCGGTGCCCCGGAGATCGACCGGGTAGCCGAGCTCACCGATGCGACTGGCGACCTCCGGGTGGGGATCGACCTGCTACGGCGGGCGGGGCTCACCGCCGAGATGCGCGGCAGCCGGACGGTGGCAGTCGAGGATGTGGATGAGGCGTATGAGAAGTCCAAGCATGTGCATCTATCCCGCCACCTCCGGGGGTTGTCAGACTCCGAACGTGCGGTGGTGGCTGCTGTCGCCGAGCATGAGGGTGCACAGGCTGGCGAGGTGTACGACGCGTTCCACGCGGAGACCGACCTGGGCTACACCCGCTACAGTGAGATCGTGAACAAGCTGGACCGGATCGGCGTGATCTCTGCGGAGTACGAACCCCTGGAGGGTCGGGGACGCTCTCGGCAGCTGGAGCTTGCCTATGACACCGCGGCGGTCATGGACCGACTATGACGATGGAGGATGCGAAGCGAGCTGCGGCCACAGCGGCCCTGGAGCATGTAGATACGGGGATGGTGGTGGGTCTCGGGACTGGGTCGACAGCAGCGATGTTCATCGAGGCGCTGGGAGATGCAGTCGAGGACGGCCTCACGATCAGGGGTGTGCCAACATCGGTGGAGAGCGAAGAGCTCGCGCGCGCACGGTCGATACCCATCGAACCGTTGGCGAGCGTCGACCGGGTGGACCTAGCGGTCGATGGGGCTGACCAGGTGACACCCGCGGGGCCGCTGATCAAGGGTGGTGGTGGGGCGGTGTTGCGGGAGCGCTTGGTCGCAGCGATGGCCGACCGGTTCATCGTCATCGTCGATGCCGGCAAACGGAGCCAGGTGCTGGACCGTCCGGTCCCGGTGGTGATCGCACCGGTCGCACGCACTGCCGTCAGGCAGCGGCTCTTGGCCGCCGGCGCAGAGCCGACGCTCCGGGAGGCGGCCAGCCGGGTGGGACCGACGCTGACGGACGATCACGCGATGATCATCGATGCGGACTTCGGAGCTATCGAACACCCGCGGCGGTGTGCAGAGACGATCGACGCGATCGATGGGGTGTGGGCACATGGCCTGTGGCCAGCGCTGTGCGATCGGCTCATCGAGGCTGACGATTCGGGGGCCGTGACGGAGCTATCGCTCCACAGCGAGGGACAATAATGAAGAAGCCGCGTGCTTACAGATCGCGGGGCTGGACGGTCTTTCGGTCGTTGTCCGATGCCCGTCGCGCAGCGTCTGCGAGGAGTTCTGCGACCTCTGCGTCGAGTGCATCGTAGAAGTCTGAAGCAACGTTCTGGTTCGAGAGCGCCTCTTTCACTGCAGCTTTGACAATAAGGTCTGCCATACAACATAACATATCCAGGCATATATAAAAAGATTTTCCAAATCAGCCCAGAGGGGCCGTGAATCACCGATATCTCCTTGTTTTTGCTCCCTGATTTATATAGGAGCAGCGGGGGTGTGCGACACTTAGGATGCTGGCAGCCTGATGGCCGCTATGCGGGAGATTCTAGAACGCGTCGCTGCGGGAGACCTCTCACCAGCACAGGCGGAGGCTGCACTCCGCGGGTATGTCATGGGGGATGCCGGACGGTTCGATGCCGCACGCGAACACCGTCGAGGGGTACCGGAGGCGATTCTTGCAGAGGGCAAGACCGTCGAGGAGGTGACAGAGATGATGCACATGGCGGTCGACAGCACCGGACGGGCGATCATCACACGGCTGGATGATGAGAGCCTCGAGGCGGTCGCCCCTGTCGCACGGGGGCTGGGGACGGCGACGGTGGAGCACAGATCGGGGGGGATCGTGGTCCACACCCCGAGCTTCGACCCCCCAGAGGTGGATGCGGTGGTCGGTATCGCGACAGGTGGGACCGGCGATGCCGGTGTGGCCGCAGAGGCGGCGATGATCTGTGAGGAGATGGGCCCGCGGACGGAGCTGTTCCACGATGTGGGGGTCGCGAGCATCGACCGTGTCCTCGATGTGGCGGATCGGCTGCGGGCGATGGACGCACTGATCGTCTGTGCGGGCCGGGAGGGGGCATTACCGACGGTCGTGGCGGGGCTGGTCGATGTGCCCGTCATCGGTGTGCCAGTCGCCGGAGGCTACGGACATGCTGATGGGGGGGAAGCAGCGCTCGCGGGCCTCTTGCAGTCGTGTACGGTGCTGACGGTCGTGAACATCGACGCAGGGTTCGTCGCAGGAGCACAGGCCGGGCTCATCGCCCGCGCGATCGCCGGCGGTCGGGCATGAGACATGCTGTCGCGCGCCGCATATTTATGCACGTGCTGACTCCATTCTGATACCGGCATCCGGTGGCTGCCGGGTACAAGCATGCCCACATGTGATCATTGTGGGGGCCATGTGTCAGACCGCTTCGCGCGGGTGTTCACGAACGAGGACGGCCGCCTGCTGGCGTGCCCGAACTGTTCGGCGAACGCCGGTATCGCGGAGGTGGCGAGACACCGTGCCCGCACTGCATGACCGCTGTAGCGACACAAGACCACCACGCGAAGCCGTTTCACACCGGTAGTATCTATCCGCCGCGACCGCTGGGTACATGTAGATGCCCACAGCAGACTGGCAGATCCTGGTGACCAATGATGATGGCATCGATGCCCCGGGGCTGGCGAGCCTGCGTGATGAACTTCGCGCGATCGCAGATGTGACCGTCGTCGCCCCCGCGGACAACCAGTCAGGTGTGGGGCGGACACGCAATGAGCTGGTCGACGTCGAGGAGCATCCGTGGGGGCTCGTCGTCGAGGGGACACCCGCTGACTGTGTGGCGTACGGACTGCGGGGACTCGACCGGTCGTTCGACATGGTCGTCGCCGGTGTCAACGAGGGGCCCAACACCGGCAACTACGTCGTGGGGCGCTCAGGGACCGTTGGGGCGGGGCTGGAGGCTGCGTTCCTGGGTGTCCCCGCGATCGCCGTCAGTGCATACCACTCGACGGATTTCTTCATCATCCCCCCGGAGGAGTACGATTTTGCGCGGCCGGCGCGGATCGCCACCGAGCTGGTGCGCAGGACCATGGGTGGGGCGGTCTTCGAGGAGGTCGACCTGCTGAACGTGAACGCACCGGTCGATGCGCCGACGCCCGGTGTGATGCTGACGGAACCGTATCACGACTACGAGCAGGTGATCGAGCAGGAGCAACGGGTGGCCACTGAGGGGGCTCCGACGCGATACCGTGTGCGGCTGCATGACCGGACCTGGCCGGGTGTCGTCGGGTGGGAGAACCCGTTCCCACCGGTCGATGGCTATCGCCAGCGCTACCCGGTGGGGAGTGACCGCCGCGCGCTGGTTGACGCGCAGGTGAGCGTCTCCCCACTGTCGGTCACACACGGGAGCCCAGACAGTGCCGCACTGGCAGCGATCATCGAGGGGGTCGAGGTCGCGTGAGCCGGCAGGGACATGCGGTGTACATGCTCGAGTGCGGGGATGGGAGCATCTACACCGGGTACACCACCGACGTCAGCAGACGGGTGGCACAGCATCGGCGGGGACAGGGCGCACGCTACACACGCGGACGGGGGCCACTCCGGCTGGTGTACGTCCGTTGGTTCGCCTCACAGACGGCTGCGCAGCGACATGAGTACGCCATCAAGCAACTCCCGAGGGCTCAGAAGTGGCGGCGGACGCTCGAGGAGCGCGGGCTAGCGGCCGACATTGGTGGGTGGGTGGAGGCATGAGGATCACCTTCGGGACCGATGGCTGGCGCGATCAGGTGGATGCGTTCACCCCCGACCGGGTGCGGACGCTGGGGCGGGCCGTCGCTGGCCATCTCGCGGCCGAGGAGGTCACGGGTCCGGTCATCGTGGGGATGGACCCTCGTGCATCCTCCCCGGCGATCGCCGACGAGCTCGCAGACGTCCTGTCGGCGGCTGGACGGGCGGTGCTCCGACCGGTGCGTGATTGTCCGACACCCATCGTCGCATACACTGTGGTCGATCGCGATGCCGCCGGGGCACTGATGGTCACCGCATCGCACAACCCACCGGAGTACAACGGCATCAAGTTCATCCCCGCCGATGGCGCCCCCGCGAGCACCGCCGTCACCACCGCAATCACCGACCGGCTCGGGACGGCAGGGCCAGAGGGTCCGGAGGCGGCGGTGGAGACCATCGATCCACACCCGGCGTACCGCCGGCATCTCGCGTCGCTGCTCCCAGGCCGCCTCGATGGACTCGACATCGTCTACGATGCGATGCACGGGGCGGGTCGGGGGATCACGGACGCGATCCTGCAGGAACGAGGTGCGACGGTGACGACGATCCGCGGCGACCGCGACCCGACCTTCGGCGGGCAGGCACCAGAGCCCACGCCACAGCATCTGGAACCGCTCGTCGAGCAGGTGCGGGCAGAGGGGGCAGATCTGGGTATCGCGAATGATGGTGATGCGGATCGGGTGGCGGTGGTGACCCCCGACAGAGGGGTGCTCAGTGCACACCTGCTGTTCGCTGCGGTGTACGCGGCACGGAGCGAGCACCGACAGGGGCCAGTGGTCCGGACGGTCTCGACGTCGACGATCATCGATGCGGTCGCAGCGGCGCACGGGGCAGAGGTGATCGAGGTGCCGGTGGGGTTCAAGTGGGTCGCAGCGGCGATGCAGGAGCATGCTGCGGTCATGGGCGGGGAGGAGTCGGGGGGGTTCACCATCGCCGGGCATCTGCGGGAGAAGGACGGGGTGATGATGGCACTGCTGCTTGCGCAGCTTGCACACGAGGACCCACTGGATGAACGAATCGACCACATCGAGTCGGCATACGGCACCGTCCACACCGGGCTGCGTTCGATCCAGACAGCAGCACCATCGGCGAGCAGGTTGCTCGAAGCATGCGACGAGAGCATCGCAGGGCTGCAGGTCGAACGCACCGATCGGACTGACGGGGTCAAACTGTGGCTCGAGGGTGATGCATGGCTCCTGATCCGCCCTTCAGGCACCGAACCCAAGGTGCGGGTGTACGCAGAGGCTGCAGATGCGGCGACGGTGACCGCGATCATCGATGCGGGCGCGGCCCTGGTGCGGGCGCTCAGCCCCCCTTGATCAGCCGCAACAGTCGCAGTTCGTCCGTCTCGAGCGGGGTATCCGCTGGTCGAGGTCGGCCGTCGACGATGGCGGTCACCGCCTGCGGCGAGTGTCCACACGCGCGGATCACATCCCCGTAGGTGGCCGGGGGACGCACGGAGACCGTCCGACGACCCTCCCCGATGAGCTCGACGTACACGTCCATGCTGGAGTGACCGCTCCGGATGATTTACTCCCTTCGCGATGGCGGGGGTTGTTTATACCGCCACGGAGTAGCCGGCGACATGAGCGGAGCCGGGGATACTGTGGCGGTCGAAGACCGTGATATCTGGATCGAGCGGTATCGCCCACAGCGGCTGGCGGAGGTGCATGGCCAGGAGGATATCATCGACAGGCTGCAGTCGTATGTGGACCGCGGGGAGCTGCCGCATCTGCTGTTTGCCGGCCCCGCAGGTGTCGGCAAATGCATCACCGGGGAGACGCCGGTACTGACCAGGGAGGGGATGGTCCCGATCGGGGAGATCGTCGGGCAGACCAGCGGCTTCGCTCCCGCGCCATCGGGGCTGCGGGTGCGTGCGGTGGATGCGGCCGGGAGGACCACGTGGCGAGCGCCGATCGCCGTCTATGGGGCGGTGGCCGAGTCGGTGATCGCCGTCGAGACGGTGGATGGTGCGGCGGTGACGGTGACACCGGAGCACCCGATGCTGGTGTCTGCGGGAGGACCACCAGAGTGGGTCCCCGCAGCCCAGCTGACCGAGGGGATGCAGCTGGTGAGGCCGGCTGCAGCCGCCAGCGCAGCCGATGCTGCGCCTGCTGAGGCGATGACCGCGATGACCGATGGCGGGTCCACCGTGATCGCCACGGCGGATGCGGAGTTCCAGCGCACACGGCGGCTGCGCCGCGATGCGGTCGCATCGGTGGATCTCCGGCATGGCTCATTCGAGGTCTACGACCTCACGGTACCTCCTGAAGGGGCGTTCATCGGGGGGGAGCTGCCGATGATCATCCACAACACGACGAGCGCGACAGCGATCGCTCGGGAGGTCTTCGGGGATGCGTGGCGCGGGAACTTCCTCGAGTTGAACGCATCTGATGAACGGGGGATCGACGTCGTCCGGGACCGCATCAAGACGTTCGCCCGGTCGGCCTTCGGGGAGCATCAGTACCGGATCATCTTCCTGGATGAGGCGGATTCGCTCACCCCTGATGCCCAGGCGGCACTGCGGCGGACCATGGAGCAGTATGCTGACAAGACACGGTTCATCCTCTCATGCAACTACTCCTCGAAGATCATCGACCCGATCCAATCCCGCTGTGCGGTGTTCCGGTTCGCACCATTGGATGATGCGGCGATCGCCAGCCAGCTCACGGAGATCGCCGATGCAGAGGGATTGGAGATATCCGAGGAGGGGATGTCCGCACTCGTCACCGCAGCACAGGGAGACATGCGGCGAGGTATCAACACGCTCCAGGCGGCGTCGACGGTGGACGACCACGTGGATGCGGAGGCGGTGTATGCGATCGCTGCGGCGGCGCGCCCGGAGGCGATCACCGCGATGGTCGACGCGGCGATTGCCGGGGAGTTCATCAATGCCCGTCGCCAGCTGCGGACGCTCATCGTCGAGGAGGGCGTCGCAGGGCAGGACATCATCAACCAGCTCCATCGGTCGGTGTGGGAGTTCGACCTGGGGGAGGAGGCGACGATCCGGCTGATGGAGCAGATCGGCGAGGTTGACTACCGCATCAGCGTCGGTGCTGATGAGCAGATCCAACTCGAGGCACTGCTGGCGGGGCTGGCTGCGGGGTCGTGACACCACAGTGACAGGCCTTCCCGGAATGGTTTTACAACGGCATCGGTCAGAGGTGCCAAATGAGTGATCTGGAGGAGGCCTATCGCCTCGAGTACTTCGAGGAGGAGGGTTTCCACCGGAAACAGTGTCCGGTGACAGATGCGTACTTCTGGACGCGCGACCCCGACCGAGAGACGTGCGGTGAGCCACCAGCGGACCCATACAGCTTCATCGGTGACCCTGGCTTCGATACCGAATACAGCCTCGAGGAGATGCGTGAACGGTTCCTCTCGTTCTTCGAGGAGGAGGGTCACACGCGGGTGGAGCCGTACCCAGTGGCAGCGAACCGCTGGCGGGATGACGTGCTGCTCACACAGGCGTCGATCTACGACTTCCAACCGCTCGTGACGAGCGGACAGACGCCGCCACCTGCGAACCCACTCGCGATCGCACAGCCCTGCATCCGGATGCAGGACATCGAGAACGTGGGGAAGACGGGCCGGCACACGATGGCGTTCGAGATGATGGCCCATCACGCGTTCAACGTCCGAGAGGAGGCGACGCAGACGTATGCCTACAGCGGAGAGGTGTACTGGAAGGATGAGACCGTGCGCCTGTGTGATGCGTTCTTCGCATCGATGGGGGCGGACCTCACCGAGATCACCTACATCGAGGACCCCTGGGTCGGTGGGGGCAATGCAGGCCCAGCCTTCGAGGTGCTGTACCGCGGGGCCGAGCTGGCGACGCTCGTGTTCATGATGCTGGAGGCCGACCCTGCCGGGAGCTATGAGATGAAGGATGGGCGCAGCTACAGCCCCATGGACACCTACATCGTCGATACCGGCTATGGACTGGAGCGCTGGGTGTGGGTCTCACAGGGGACGCCCACGGTGTATGAGGCGATCTATCCGGAGCTGATCGATGCGCTCCGGGAGGATGTGGGTCACACACTGACGGACGAGGAGTCCCAGATTGTCGCGGCTGCGGCGATCGAAGCCGGGCAGCTCGACCTCGATACGGCGACCGAGATCGCAGATGCACGCGCGATGATCGCCGAGACGGTGGGGGTGGATGAGGCCGAACTGACCGCACTGGTCGAACCGCTGGAGACGATCTATGCGATCGCCGATCACGCACGGACGTTGGCGTACATGTTCGGCGATGAGATCGTCCCATCGAACGTCGGGACGGGGTACCTCGCACGGATGGTGATCCGACGGATGATCCGGCTGGTCGATGAACTGCAGACGTCACTGTCGGTGACGGAGCTGATCGACCACCAGGCCGAACGGTTGGGGTACACCAACCGGGACGTCATTTCCGCGATCATCGCCGCAGAGGAGCGGAAGTACGCCCGCACACTGGAGCGAGGACACCGACGGATCGACCAGCTGGCAGAGTCGCGAGCTGCAGCGGACGCACGGATCTCCACCGACGAACTCCTGGAGCTGTATGACTCACACGGGATCCAACCCGAGACGGTCGCCGCGATCGCTGAGACGCATGCAGTCGACGTGGAGATCCCCCCCGATTTCCTCAGCAGGGTGGCCGCTCGCCACACCGAACCGACAGGCGTGGCGGACACAGACAGGAGCCCGTCGATCGATGTCACGGAGCTACCCGCGACCGAGCGGCTGTACTACGATGACCCAGAGGGGATGCAGTTCGAGGCGGTCGTCCTCGAGGTGCTGACTGCGGGTGATGCGCCTGCGGTCGTCCTCGATCAGACGATGTTCTATCCAGAGGGAGGTGGCCAGCCCGCAGACCGGGGGACCCTCACGGGCGAGGAGGTCACCGCCGAGGTCCAGGCTGTAGAGCTGATCGACGGCGTGATCGTGCACCATGTCGACCGCGCACCGGAGAAGGGGGAGATCGTTAGGGGGAGGTTGGATCGACAGCGGCGCCGGCGGCTCATGCAGCATCACACCGCGACCCATCTGATCGGCCATGCTGCCAGGACGGTGGTGGGTGAGCACATCCGACAGGCGGGCGCACAGAAGCACCCGACGTATGCCAGACTCGACATCACCCACTTCGAGCGGCTGGATGATGCGACGGTCGCAGCCATCGAGGCGGTGGCGAACCGGCTGGTACGCGAGGATCATGTGGTCAAGCAGGCCTGGCTGGATCGTCACGAGGCGGAGGCCGAGTACGGATTCGACCTCTATCAGGGGGGGATCCCAGCCGGCGAGACGATCCGGACGATCACGGTCGGTCCCGATGTCCAGGCGTGTGGTGGGACCCATGTGGATCGCACAGGGGAGGTCGGCGCGATCACGATCGAACGGACCGAGGCCGTGCAGGATGGGATCGAACGCATCGTCTTCAGCGCGGGTGGTCCGGCCGTCGAAGCGATCCAGGAGCGGAGGGCTGCGCTCAGGGCCGCTGCGGCGACGTTCGATGTGGAGTGGCAGGAGCTACCCGCGACCGCAGAGCGCTTCTTCACCGAGTGGAAGGAGCGCGCGAAGACGATCGAATCGCTCCGCGATGAGCTCGGTCGGCTGCAGGCGACACAGAGCTTCGAACCGGGGACGGTCGGCGCGGAGACGGCGGTGATCGAGGAGCTGTCCGCAGGCGGCGATGCACTCGCGGCCGCGGCGAATGCGATCGTCGATGCGGGGCACATCGCCGTCGTGGCTGCGGCGGCCGACGATGCCGTCGAGTTCATCATCGCGGTCCCGGATGATGTCGAGCTTGCAGCGGGGGCGGTGGTCGCCGAGCTTGCACCGGTCGTCGGTGGTGGTGGTGGTGGTCCTGACGACTTCGCACGCGGTGGCGGGCCAGACGTGGCTGCCATCGACGACCTGCTGGCGGCTGCCGATAGAACACTGCGCGACCGATTGGGGTGACCGACGAGGCTATGCTGCCGACTCTTCGTTGTGTGAACGATGGGCATCGACCCCCACTTCGCCTCGACACGTGAGCTGACGGGCACCGAGAACGGGCTCCGGGTCTGGGGTGAGCAGGACCCGCCGGTGCGGCTGGGGATCCATGGGACGCACGTCGCCGTCGATTATGACATCTGTGTCGCAGACGGGGCGTGTCTCCGTGACTGCCCGGTCGATGTGTTCACGTGGGTGGACACCCCGGGCCACCCGAGCTCCGAGCAGAAGGTCGAGCCGACCCGCGAGGACCAGTGCATCGACTGCATGCTGTGTGTGGACATCTGCCCCGTCGATGCGATCGATGTCGACGCCAGCCGGGAACGGCGTATCGACTGAGCCTACAGCCTTTTGACCGCAGGCACCATCTGTCCGGTATATGAGCCAAGACGTGATAGACATCCTCCGCAAGGCGTACCAGGATGAGCTCGAGACGGTGATGAACTACCTGACGATCTCGATCATCCTCGATGGTGTCCGTGCAGAGGAGATCAAAGAATCGCTCAAAGAGGACATCGCCGAGGAGCTCACGCACGCAGAGCAGCTCGGTGACCGCCTGAAGCAGTTGGATGCACGACCTCCAGGGTCAGCGGAGTTCGAGGCGGTCCAACACTCACTGCAGCCGCCTGCTGACAGCACGAACGTGCTCGCGGTGATCGAGGGGGTGCTCGATGCAGAGGAGGATGCGATCGGGACCTACCGGTCACTGATCGATGCCGCAGACACAGCGGGCGACCCCGTCACAGAGGACCTCGCAGTGACGATCCTCGCCGATGAGGAGGCCCACCGTACGGAGTTCCGTGGGTTCCGGAAAGAGTACGCCTAAGACGGCAGCAGCGGTGATGCTGCCAGCAGCGCCGACAGCAGCAAGATGGCGACATCGGCGGCCATGAGCGGACGGGTGGGCGCCGTCGGGCGCCAGCTGAGACAGCGCAGCAGCAGCGCACGGATGAGCACCTCCGCACGCTCGATGAGCGCCGAGAGGGTGACCCGACCGAGGGTGGCGAGTCGCTCGACCGTCGAGCGCTGGAACCCACACCGCAGCAGCCACGCCCGGTGGAGCGTGCGCGCTTCGGCCCGCAGATGGGGGACGAACGTGGCGATGACCCACACACCGACCCCGGCAAGGCGACCGGGCCGGCCGGGGATGATCCCCGAGACCGCCATGCGCATCTGACGGGGGGACTGTGACCAACTCAACAGGAGCCCACAGAGCAGCACCAGCAGCACGCGGGCGCTGGCGACCGCCGCACGGCTGAAGCCGTCGAGGTCGATCCCGGGCGGTGCGAGCTGCACGGCTGCGACGAGGGGAGCGACCATCAGGAAGCCGCCGGCGATGCGGAGGGGTCCGCGGAGGTGGGACCACTCGGGTCGGACCCACAGGTACAGACCGGCCACGAGCACCACCCCCAGGGCGAGGGCGGTCCGCGGCGGGTGGGCGAATATGGCGATCGCGACCGCCACCTGTGCGCTGAGCAACACCCGGGGGTCGACGGCTGCGGGACCGCGATGTGAGCGCATCACAGCAGCGCTCCATCTGCGATATGCAGCTGCTCGGTGCGGCAGTCAGCGTACAGCTCCGGGGTGTGTGTGGCGATGATCAACGTGTGGCCTGCGGCGAGCTCGGTGCTGATGATCGAAAGCAGCCGGTCGCGACCCGCCGTGTCGAGCCCGGCTGCTGGTTCGTCCAACAACACCACCTGTGGGTGCATGGCGAGGACACCCGCGAGGGCGGCCCACCGCGCCTGCCCCCCCGAGAGGGTGCGGACCGACTCGTCGCGTGCATCGGCCAGGCCGACGCGGTCGAGGGCCGCATCGACCCGACGGTCGACCACCGCGGGGTCCAACCCGAGGTTCTCGGGGCCGAAAGCGACGTCTGCGGCAACGGTCTCTTCGACGAACAGGTCAGGGGGGTGCTGCAGCAGCAGCCCCACCGTCGAGCGGACGGCGAAGCGGTCCTCCTGCGGGCTGACCCCATCGACCTCCACCCGCCCTGCTGTCGGGGACAACAGGCCCGGGATCGTCCACAGCAACGAGCTCTTGCCCGCGCCGTTCGCCCCGGTGAGGATGGTGCAGCTACCGGTGGTGAGCACCAGGTCCACCCCATCCAACACCCGCCTGCCCTCGCGTTCGAGGACGACCCCATCCATGCGGATCATGGGGTGAGTCGTGGCGCCTCGACGACACGGACGATGGCGACGGTGGCGACGATCTTCGCCAGTTCTGCGGGGACGAACGCCACTGCGCTGACGAGGAACGCCTCTGCCGGGGTCACCTGTTGGACGACGGCGAAGCCCACGGTGCCTGAGGTGTAAATGAGCACTGTCGCGAGCAGGAGACTGGCGATGATCCGCCGGGGACGATCCGTCGGTGATGCGAGGGCCCCGATCAGCACCGCTGCGATGGGATATGCCCACAGGTAGCCGGCGGTGTAGCCGAGCAGGGGGCCGACGCCAGCGGCACCCCCCGCGAAGATCGGGGCGCCGAGTGCACCGGCGAGGAGGTACAACAGCATCGCCCCGCCGGCCGCTCGGGGTGGGAGATACACACCCGTGAGGAACACCCCCAGGACCCCCAACGAGATGGGGACGGGCGACAGTGGGGTGGGGATGGCCACCACCGCCAGCGCCCCGGTGAGCGCGCCGAACCCACCCGCATACACGAGCTCGCGGACCACCGCGTCATCGATGAGGGTGACCCGTCCGGCCATGGGCGACTGCACTCGTCAACCCGTAATAACTGTAGGGTTGACGGGGTGTGAGGACACCTCTTTGTCGGGGTGCGTCGTAGGGGGGTTACGATGGCTCAGGCACCGCGCGAGACACAGGAGTACACCGAGCGGTTCCTCGAGTTCCTCCGGAGCTACTACCGGGAGGCGGTGGGCTCGCTCGCATCGCGGTACCCCAACGAGCAGCGGTCACTGTACGTGGAGTACGACGACCTGGTCACGTTCGACCAGGGGCTCGCCCGCGAGGTGCGCCGCGAGCCAGAGCTCATGCGCGAGTTCGCAGAGGAGGCACTGCGGCTGTACGACCTGCCAGCTGACGTCAAGCTGGGGCGTGCGCACGTGCGCGTCCGTGGGTTGCCCGACCCGGTTGACATCCGCGAGATCCGGGTGCATGATGACCATATCGGCCGGCTGATCGCCGTCCAGGGGATCGTCCGGAAGGCGACGGACGTGCGACCGAAAATCACCGACGCGGCGTTCGAGTGCCAGCGATGTGGGACGATGACGTACATCCCGCAGATCGACGGTGGGTTCCAGGAGCCGCATGAGTGTCAGGGGTGTGAGCGGCAGGGGCCGTTCCGGATCGATCATGACCAGTCAGAGTTCATCGACTCCCAGAAGATCCGGGTCCAGGAGTCGCCGGAGGGGCTCCGTGGGGGGGAGACACCACAGAGCATCGATGTGACCCTGGAGGATGACATCACCGGCGGTGTGACCGCGGGTGATCATGTGACCGTCACCGGTGTGCTGCACATCGAGCAGATGAAGTCGGGCACAGAGAAGACGCCACTGTTCGACCTGTTCATGGACGGAGTGAGCGTGCAGATCGACGACGAGCAGTTCGAGGCGATGGACATCACCGAGGCGGATATCGAGGAGATCGAGGAGCTGGCAGCAGCTCCCGATATCTACGAGAAGATGGTCGCATCGGTCGCACCGTCGATCTTCGGATACGACCAGGAGAAGCTCGCGATGATCCTGCAGCTGTTCAGTGGGGTGAGCAAGACGCTACCCGATGGATCGCGCATCCGCGGTGACCTGCATATGTTGCTGATCGGTGACCCCGGGACCGGCAAGTCCGCCATGCTGCAGTACATCCGCAACATCGCCCCCCGGTCGGTGTACACCTCCGGTAAGGGGTCATCCAGCGCGGGGCTCACCGCCGCCGCCGTGCGCGATGACTTCGGCGACGGGCAGCAGTGGACGCTCGAGGCGGGGGCGCTGGTGCTGGCAGATATGGGGATCGCAGCGGTCGACGAGCTGGACAAGATGCGACCGGAGGACCGGAGTGCCCTGCATGAGGCGTTGGAGCAACAGTCGGTGTCGATCAGCAAGGCGGGGATCAACGCCACCCTCAAGTCACGCTGCTCGCTGCTCGGGGCGGCGAACCCGAAGTACGGGCGGTTCGATGAGTACGCACCCATCGGGGAACAGATCGATCTTGAACCGGCGCTGATCTCCCGCTTCGACCTGATCTTCACGGTGACCGACCGGCCAGATGCGGAGGGGGATGCAGAGCTCGCCGACCACATCCTCGAGACGAACTACGCGGGGGAGCTGCACACCCATCGGACGAAGATGACGAACCCACAGATCACGGATGATTCGGTGGATGCTGCGGTCGGGGAGGTCGCCCCCGAGATCCCCGCAGAGCTGCTGCGCAAGTACATCGCATATGCCAAGCGCAGCTGTTATCCGACGATGAGCGATGTGGCACGGCGCGTGATCCGTGACTTCTATGTGGACTTCCGGGCCCGCGGTGCTGATGAGGACTCACCGGTCCCGGTGACCGCACGGAAGCTGGAGGCGCTCGTGCGGCTCTCGGAGGCATCGGCTCGCTTGCGCCTGTCCGACGTCGTCGAGGAGTCCGATGCCAACCGGGTCGTGGAGATGGTGCAGTCGTCGCTGCAAGACATCGGGATGGACCCGGAGACGGGCCAGTTCGATGCGGACATCATCGAGACGGGGACCTCGAAGAATCAGCGTGACCGCATCCGGACGATCAAGCACGTGATCGAGGAGCTGGCCGCCGAGCATCCTGAGGGTGCGCCTGCGGAGGTGGTCATCGCCACGGCCGTCGAGGATCTCGGGCTCTCGCAGGACCGGGCAGAGCAGGAGATCGAGAATCTCAAACGCAACGGTGAGGTGTATGAGCCGATCCTGGATCATCTGCGTGTGACCAAGTGATCCCACAGCCCAGCCGGCGCGAGCAGATACCGGCGTCTCACGCCTGATAGGCCACGATATCTACATATGCTGGCATCGAGTACGGCGGCGCCCGTGTTGCTAGTGATCGCCTACTCCCATGGAGCACGACAGATGCTACGGAACATGAGCAGACATCACGCAGAGACGGTCGTCGACCGGTTCGGCCGGGCGGCCCTGCTGGCAGACACCGCACTGAGTGGGTTCCTGGCCGTCCGGCTCAGGACTCGCTTCGGTGATGCGGTCGCCATCGAGCGGACACGGCCGTTCAACGCACACCTCGACTGCCGGGATGCGGTGCGTCGCGCTGCGCGTGCCTTCGAGGCACGCGAGGACCGGCATGTACCATATCAGGTGTTCGCCGCCGGGGGCTCCATCCCGACGAAGGCGGAGATGCTGCGAGAGCCGCTCCAAAGCGAGGATGTCAGTCCGGGTCTCCACGGCTGAGGCCGAACAGGAGGGTCCGGTGATCGACCTGCGACGACAGCCGCACACCTCATCCGATGTCTGGGATGCGGTGTGTGCGGGCACGCCACAGCCACCAGGTGGTGTGGCCGTGGAGGCACCTGCGCCATCGGTCCCCCAGCAGGTGCTCGGTGTCGTCGATGCTGCGTCACCACAGACGACCCCTGGCGAGATGGTTGTGACGCACAGCGCGGAGCGCTTACGAGCCGCGCTTGCGACGGCCACCAGACGCGCAGATCACCAGCGCGCTCGGATCGTGCAGGACGCAGACGATGCGTTGGATGCAGCAACACATGCGGACCGCGTCGGGCGGTGGGCCGAGCTGGCTGCCACGGCACAGGCGCTCAGCGAGCAGCTGCGGATGTGGGAGGCACGTGCCTGGCGGCGGCGGCAGGGACTCAAGCGACGGCTCGAGCTGACAGACGCGGTGGGCAACGCCGCGCGGGCCCAGTGTGCGCAGCACAGCGGGCCACCGGGTGCGTGGTCCGAGGCATCGGACGCGAAGCTGCAGCTCCTGCAGACCGTGGTGACCCCCGCTCCGGTGGTCATCGACAAGAGGGTGGCACCCGCCATGGCGTACTGGTTGCCGCTGCAGAGATGGCTCGGGGTGCCCGCGGTGATCGTCGTCTGAGGCGGCTCACTCGGTGCCGGTGAGCTCCTGGTAGGTGTTCCGGAGCGTCACGGGGGAGATGTGTGCGACCTCCGCGAGTGCCTTCTGGGTGAGCTCGACATCCAGCTGCTTCGCGGCTGTGTACAGGCATCCGGCTGCGACCCCGCTGGGATGTCGACCGGCACCTGGTCCCTCGCTGGGGACCTCCTCGAGGAGCTCTGCGGCACGTGTCTCGACGCGACGGTCGAGTCCCAGGACCGATGCGAATCGGGGGAGGTACTCCTTGGGTGCTGGTGGGGGGACCTGGACCCCGAGATCGCGGTTCATCGCCGTCAGGGCGACCTTCAGCTCGGAGACACGGGACTTCGCGGCGGCGGTGATCTCCTCGCGTGTCCGGGAGATGTGACCGACACGTGCGGCGATGTACACCGCAGCAGCCGCGAACCCCTCCAGGGTCCGTCCACGGATGAGGTCTGCCCGCTGGGCCGAGCGGAAGAGGCTGCAGGCCTGATCGCGCACATGGGTGGGCAGCCCCAGGTCGGCTGCGATCTTGCGGATCTCCGAGAATGCGAAGAGCTGGTTGCGCCTCCGCTTGCTCCGGAGATTCGCACGGGAGTGGTGCGTGCGGAGTCGGGAGAACATCCGCTGTTGGCGGTCGGTCATCCGACGGCTGTAGCCGATCTTGGTGCTGAGGCCGCGATCGTGGCGTGCCTCGGTGAGTGGTGCACCCGTGCGGCTGCGGCTCTCACCGTTGCTGTCGCGTCCGGACCACTCCGGTCCGTGGTCGATCAGGTACTCGGTGAGCACGAGACCACACTCAGCACAGATGGTCTCGCCATCGGCGGTCTCTGTGTCGCCGCCGCACTCTGGGCACGTCGGTGCTATGGGGTGTGCATTTGTCAGTACCATTGCATCGCATTTTGGGTCCCCCACTCTGACTTAAACCATCGGCCACACCATCGCCCGCAGCGGTCGCGAACCGCACCCAGCCACCGGTGACCGGTCGGTGTGGTCTCGGGGGTGCGAATCGGCGCGGTAGGATTATGCGGGTGACGACGACCGTGTGGAGACATGCAGGCATCCGGTGGCGACTGGCAGCAGCATGGAGAGCCTCCACAGCGGAGCGATGCCAGGGTGATCGACGCCACCGATGTGCCGGTCCAGGACCGCATCGAGGCACACGCATCGGCGTTCCCCACCGGGGCAGAGGTGGCCGCGGGCATCGTGCAGTGGTATCTGCGCTGTGGGTCCATCGACCGGACGGTGGCGATGATGACCGTGGGGGAGATGCGGATACGGCAGGTGCTGCACCGGTGTGGGGTCGACGCAGCCGCCGGCGTCGACCGGCGTTGCTGGCGCACGATCGAGGCGGCCGTCGCAGGTCGTATCGATCTCGGGGTGGCCAAGCAGCAGACGGGACTCGGCGAGCGATCGTTCATACTCGGCGTGTACTGTGCGACCCATCCACCCATCACAGAGGTGGCTGCGGTGGTGCGCCGAGAGCGCTATCGCCTCAGGTGAACAGCCGCTGCAGCCACCCACCGGTGGATTCGGGGGTGGGCATCGATACGCCCGCAGCGGTAGCAGCCGCAGCGAGTGCGCGCTGATACCCAGGATCTTCCACGGGGGTCGCCAGGGGCATACCCCTCCGCAGTGCAGGGACCTCCGGCAGCGATAGCTCGGCCACAGCGGGCGTGCCGACTGTGACGGGGTGTGGGTCGGCACCGTCGAGGTCCGCGATGAGCTCACGACCGCGGCGGACCCCCTCATGATCGCCGAGGCGGTGGATGAGGAGGATGACGTCCGCGCTGATCAGCCCGGCGATGGCGAGGTTGGTGGCCACCGGTGGTACATCGACGATGACCAGCGGATGTGTCTCGGCCGCATGTGCGATCGCGTCGGTCAGCGTGGCGGCCGCCTCCGCGGTCAGCGCGGTGGTCACCGAGCACAGTGGGGCGTCGACCGCGACGATCCGGAGCTCAGAGGGGAGCTCGACGGCGATTGCATCGAGATCCACCGCGTCAGTATCGGAGAGTGCACCGCAGAGGTCGACCCCGGGTGTCGTGGGCAGCAGCCGTGCGAGTCCCTGTGTCGCGACAGCGGTGTCGACCAGGAGTGGACTGCGGTCATGTGCCATCGCCAATCGTGCGAGCTCGACGGCGGTCCGGGTGGTGCCGACCCCGCCGGTGGCACCGACGCACGCGACCACCGTCCCGGCATCTCGGGGCATGCCCGAAGCCCGGGGCCGAGCTGCATCAACCCACCTGCCAGCTCACGGTCGGATGGCTGCAGCGATCGCATCAGCCTCCGCGTCGCTGAGCGTCGGGCGGGCGGCGGCGATGGCGTGGATGCTGGCGCCACCATCACCGTCGAATCGGGGGATGAGATGGACGTGCACGTGAGGGACCTCCTGGCCGGCAGCAGGACCATCGTTGACCCCCACGGTCACCGCATCTGCATCGACGGCAGCCTCCACCCGGGGGAGGAGGTCCTGCACCGCGGCGAAGAGCGCCGCATGGAGATCCGCGTCCAGGTCGGCGAGGCGTGGGACCGGCGTCGTCGGCACGACGAGTGTGTGTCCGGGTGCCAGCGGTTGGGCGTCGAGGAAGGCACAGACAGCAGGCGTCTCATGGACGATCCGGGCGGGGATCTCCCCGTCGATGATGCGCTCGAAGATGGTGGGTTCGGCCATGAGGGTACTCCGAGCGCGGTGACAAAAGTCTCAGCGTGCTCGCGTCAGCGGGTGCGGAGACAGCCTGCGACCGCATCGGCCACCGTGGTGGTGCCGGGTGCGCTGTCCAGGGTATCGGTGGTGATGATCTCGGTGACCCCGCTGCGGCGGAGCGCGGTCTGTGCTGCACCGGCCAGCAGGCCATGGACACATGCCACATCGACACGCGTCGCACCGGCATCCAGCAGCCGCGTTGCGGCGGTCGCCATGGTCGTCCCTGTCGAGATGATGTCATCGACAAGCACCACCGTCCGATCGGTGACGGTCAGCCCGTCGTTCGACAGCTCGACGGTCGTGGAGGACTGGCGTGTCTTCTCGAAGTGGTCCACCACACCACGACCCAGCGCATCACGCAGCGCCACCGCCATGGGGCGTGCGCTCGCATCGGGTGCGACCACGACGGGGTCTGTGTGCACCGGGTCGACCGCATCCGCGAGCACCGGCGTCACATCGCAGACCATCGTGGGCACATCGAAGAAGCCCGCGACCGCCGGTTCGTGCGGGTTGATGAGCACCACCTGGTCGGTCCCCGTGCTGATCGCTGCTGCGAGTGCGCGGGCGCTCACCGGCTCGCCGGACTCGAAGGCCCGATCCTGCCGCGCATACCCCATGTACGACAGCACCGTCGTGACCGATTCTGCGACCTCACCGGCCGCATCCTGCAGCTGGAGCAACCCCACCACCGCATCCGCTGAGTCGGTCGCGGCGACGATGACCGCGGTCTCCATCTGCTCGGTGGTGATGCGATGGAAGAGCTCGCCGTCGGGGAAGCGGTCGTACGCCACACCGGCGAGTGGCTGCTGCGTCGCCATCGCGACCGCGGCGGCGAGCCCCTGCGCGCTGTGGCCTGGGACGATCATGTGGGCTCTGCTCGGGGTGGGTGCTTACCGTTTGTCGTCGGTGCGATGACGACACCGGTGATGCCACCGACGCCCAGGTGCGTCTGTGTCCACGGCTCCCCGGGCAGATGGGCCATCACGATTCCATCTGCGCTGATCGCATAGACCACATCGGCGCTCACAGCCAGCGCCACCGACGGTGCCGGGGGTGCATCGAGCGCCGCCCACCCGGATGCACCGGTGTAGATCCCGGTGTCGGTCGCTGCGGCGCTGTGCGACGGGTGCGAGGCGGCTGCCAGTACGTGACCCTCGAGCTGCCGCATCCACCCGTTACCGAGCGTGTACAGCCCTTCGGTCGTCCCCACGAGGGGCGCGCTCGTCAGTGCTGTCACCTGCTCGAGGCCCACCGACTGCAGCCCATCGGGGGTGTATCGCAACAGGCCATCGGTGGTCCCGATGAACGGCGGTGCGATGGCGGTCACCGCTCCCCCCGTGCGGTACCGCCCGGGGTCACCGCCGTCGGAGCATGGGTAGCGAGTGACCAGATCATCGGTGGCGGTCCACACCGCCGCAGCGTCGGCGCCGAGCACAGCGACCTCGCCGGTGGTGGCTGGCATCGTCGATGGCAGCTCTGCGCCACCGATCGCCTCCACCCGGTCATCGACAGCGGCGATCACACCCGCCGGTGTCGCACACAGCGCATGCACCGTCCCCCGGATCGCCATCGAGTAGCGGCCAAGGTGCACACCGGCGACGCTGAGGGCGATCAATCCCCGGTCCGTTCCGACATAGAGGGTCCGTGCAGGGCGGTCGGGGGCGAACACACGCTTCTCATCGAGGCTTTGCATCTCAGTGTCCCGATCTTTCGGCCATGGTGTTCAGAGGAACTCTCGGACGTCCGAGTACCACATCTCGTGATGATCGACGGCGTCGATCGCCTCGGCGATCTCGACGGCGAGGACGTGCCAGCAGCGCTGACTGGGGTCTGTGCGGTCGAGGTTGTACTGACTGTCCTTGCAGGTGCAGGCACCCCCCTCGATGATGTACTCATCATCATGCCCGACGACGACGGTGAAGTCCTGGTACTGCTTCACCCGCCCATCAGAGACCGCCTCGATCGCGGTGAGGCCACGCTCACCGTGGATGGCACCGATCTCCTCGACCGCAGACGGGGTCAGCCGCCCCGCCTGTCGGAGCTCCTCGAGCCACCCCTCGGTCGTGGACCCGGACCCGTCATCGGACGACACACCCACCGTTGACCGGTGGATGGCTAAATCCCACCGGATGCTTTTTCGACGCCGCTTGGTGAGCGTGCACATGGAGGTCGCCGAGGGGTCCGTTCGGATCGAGGTTCCCGCGGAGACCGATGGTGCCGCCGAGGCCGTCGGGGATGGGGTGTTCTACAATCCGACCCAGCGACTCAACCGAGACATCACCGTCGCGGTCCTGCAGGCGTACGGCACACGCGAGCCGCGGGCATCGAGCTATCTCGATGGGATGACCGCATCGGGCATCCGGGCGGTCCGTGCAGCACGCGCGGGGTATGCGGCGACGGCGGTCGACATCGACCCCGATGCGACCGCACTCGCGGCGGCGAACGCACAGCGGAACGACCTCGAGGTGGACGTGCGCACCGCAGATGTGAACGCGGTGCTGCACACGGATGTGTTCGATGTGACGGACATCGACCCCTTCGGCAGTCCCGTCGGGTATCTGGACGCAGCCGTCGTCGGCACGCGGAACCTGCTGTGTGTGACGGCGACCGACACCGCCCCGCTGTGTGGCGCACACCAGGCGGCGGGGATCCGCCGGTACGGGGCGGTGCCGCAGAACACGACGTACCACCGTGAGATGGGGCTGCGAGTTCTCGTGGGGGCGATCGTGCGGACCGCTGCGCGCTACGATGTCGCGGCGGTGCCGATCCTCGCGCATGCGACCCGGCACTACGTGCGGGTGTACACCGAGCTCGACCGATCGGCATCGGCCGCCGACCGTGCGGTCGGGGCGCTGGGGTGGATCGACCACTGTCCGGAGTGCCTCTTTCGCACCCACACGTATGGAATGGTCCCCGATGGTCGGTCGCGGTGCCCGCACTGCGACAGCGACCAGCTGCTGACCGCAGGCCCGCTGTTCCTCGGGCCGACGACAGAGCCCGCCTTCGCCGCGGCGGTCGCCGCGGCGATCGACCCCACCGCAGTGACGGCGGATGAGGCAGGGCGGCTGTTGGACCAGCTCGCAAGCGAGCTGCCCCGTCCGACGCACTACGACCAGCACCGGCTGTGTCATCGCTGGTCACGATCGGCCCCACCGATGACGCCGTTCCTCGAGGCGCTCGCGGCGGCGGGCTTCGCCGTCTCGCGGACGCACTACGGGGGGACGACGTTCAAGACCGATGCGAGTGTCGCCGAGATCGAGGCGGTGACGGCGGGAGTATGAACAACGATGAGGGGGGTGACAGCGACGCGGTGGCCGCCCTGCGGGAGGATGTCGACCGCCTGCAGGAGGAGCTGGATGCGCGGACGGTCTCCATCGCGTCGCTGCGTGATGACCTCACCGCGCACGATGGGCCACCGCAGCCATGGTGGGGACCACACCTGGTGCTGCTGTATGGCACCGCGCTAGCGGTGGCAGCGTTCGTCCTCCTGGACGGATGGGTGGCCGTCGCGGCGATGGTGATCGGCTACCTCGGTGCCATCGGGACGTACGTCGTGCTCATGCTGCTCGCCGGGGGTGTGGGGGTGATCCGGCGGCTGCGGCAGCTGTGGCGCTGATGAGCCGGTGGGTCGGTGAGGCCGCAGTGGTGGGGGCGATGCCGGAGGTGGTCGTCTCGATCGCCGGCGTGGTGACGCACCTGGGTGACCCGTTGGTGGTTGGAGTGCTCGCCCTCGCGGTCGCATGGCAGTCACGTCCGCTGCAGCTGTCTCGGTCGCACACCACGTGGGTGCTGGTGATGGTGGTCCTCGCAGCGGCGGTGATGGTGGTGTTGAAGACCGGCATCGCCGCCCCACGACCGCCGGGGGCGGCCGCCGACGGCTTCGGGTTCCCGAGCGGCCACACGCTCATGGCCACCGTGGGGTACGGGGCCCTCGTGTGGGGGTCCCACAGGCGTTGGGAGCTGCTGGCGGCGGTGGTGGTCTCGGTCGTGGGGGCCTCCCGGGTGCTCATCGGGGCGCACTATCTCGTCGATGTCTTCGCCGGGTGGATGCTGGGCCTCGGGCTGCTCGTGGTGGGGCGCCGGTGGATCGACACGGTCGGTCCACAGCAGTCCGCCCTCGCGATCGCAGCCGTCGCGGTGATGACCACCGCGGTCGCGGTCGAGCCGAACCCGTGGTACACGCCGGTCATCGGCGCGGCCGCTGTGGCACTGGCGCTCGTGATCAGGCGCGAAGAAGGGAGGGGTTGAGCCTCAGAAGGTCTCGAGGTACCGGTCGAGCTCCCAGGGGGAGACATCGATGCGGAAGTCGTCGTACTCCGCGGTCTTCGCCTCGATGAACTTCTCGAAGACGTGCTCGCCGAGCGCATCGGCGATGACCGTATCGGCCTCCAGTGCGGCGACGGCCTCGCCGAGGTTGGCCGGCAGCGTGTCGATGCCGTACTCCGCGCGCGTGTCCCCATCGAAGTCGTAGATGTTCTCACGCACGGGGTCGGGTGCGGACAGCCCCTGCTCGATCCCATCCAGCCCCGCGCTGATGATCGCCGCGAAGGCCAGGTAGGGGTTGCAGGATGGGTCCGGTGACCGCAGCTCCACCCGCGAGGCGGCCGGGACGCGTGCGGCGGGCTTGCGGATCAGTGCCGACCGGTTGCGGTCGGACCACGCGATGTACACCGGCGCCTCGTAACCCGGCACCAGCCGCTTGTAGCTGTTGACGGTCGGGTTCGCGACCGCCGTGATCGCCGGTGCGTGCTCGAGGACGCCCGCGAGGAATGCGTGTGCGGTCGATGAGAGGTTGAACTCGTCATCGTCGTCATGGAACGCATTCGAGCCGTCGCCATCGAACAGGGAGATGTGCGTGTGCATCCCCGAGCCGTTGATCTTCGCGATCGGCTTGGGCATGAAGGTCGCATGCAGCCCGTGCTGGGCGGCGATCGCGCGCACGACCGTCCGGAAGGTCGCGACGTTGTCGGCCGTCGAGACCGCATCGTCGTAGGTGAAGTTGATCTCGTGTTGGCCCTGTGCGACCTCGTGATGGCTCGCCTCGATCTCGAAGCCCATCGACTCGAGCCCGTAGATGATGTCCCGTCGCACATCCGAGGCCAGGTCCTTCGGTGCGAGGTCGAAGTAGCCCCCGGCGTCGTTGGTCTTCGTCGTCGCCCGACCATCCTCGTCCTCCTCGAAGAGGAAGAACTCCGGTTCGGGGGCGACGTTGACATCGTAGCCCATGTCCTCCGCACGGGCGATCACCCGCTTGAGGACGCTGCGTGGGTCACCGAGGAACGCCTCGTCCGTGGTGGTGTTGATCACATCGCAGATGAGTCGTGCGGAGGTCCCATCGCGCCATGGCAGGATCGCGAACGTCTCAGGGTCGGGCTTGAGCCGCATATCCGACTCCTGGATGCGGACGAACCCCTCGATCGAGGAGCCATCGAAGTAGATGCCATCGGTGAAGGCCTTCTCCGCCTGGCTGGCGGGGATGGCGACGTTCTTGACCGTCCCGAGGATGTCCGTGAACTGCAGTCGGAGGAACTCCACCGAACCGGCCTCGATCTCATCGAGCACCGCCTGTGCTGGGCCCGAGAGGCCACCATCCGGGCGGACCGCGTCGGGCGTGGTCGTATCATGCGTCATATCTCGTCCCACCTGTAGTGGTCAATTCTAATGTATTAAGAGATTTTCGTTTGTATTGTTCACAGTTTTTCAGCGATTATTGGATATTCGTTAAGTTCTATATGCAGGATGTCGAACGTGAGGTATGGCCTACGAGCACCTGGATGCGGAGCTGATCAACGCGCTGCTGGCCGATGGCCGCGCGAGCCTTCGCAGCCTCGCAGAGGAGCTGGACGTCTCGGTGACGACGGTGTCGAACCACCTGCGCGATCTCGAGGATGCTGGGGTGATCGAGCGGTACGTCCCGAAGATCGACTACGACGAACTGGAGTACGATGTGACGGCGATCTTGCAGCTGAAGGTGGAGGGGAATGCAATCGGGGAGATCACCGACCGGCTGCAGCAGGAGAAGCAGATGATCTCGGTGTATGAAGTCACCGGTGATTATGATATCATCGCCATCGGGAAGTTCGTGGACACCGATGGGATGAACGATCAGATCAA